>Ga0222713_10005812_pt1 | contig 11884 bp, 19 predicted proteins | sample C33_649DmetaG_FD_165061 | JGI IMG/M metagenome (GOLD analysis project Ga0222713, IMG submission 165061) | Estuarine water microbial communities from San Francisco Bay, California, United States - C33_649D | ecosystem: Environmental > Aquatic > Marine > Unclassified | place: USA: California...
GAAAGAACCGTCCTCCATAAGAAGGCTGGCTCGTCTAGGCGGAACACCGTAGAAAACTGTAGCGTCTTGCCCCGTCTGTGTATACGTCCCTTGCTCTGCTACTAAGATGTTTGACTTGAGTAGCGTTGCCGCCTGCCCAGATACAGAATATGTACCAAAGTCAGCCGCAATAGGGAAGTTTTGCAGATAGGTTATTGTAGCCGTCTGTCCTGTCAGCGAGTATGTCCCGCTGTCAGCAATAACTTCGTATCCTGAAGGGCCTGCTACATAGTCAATAGTAGCCGCTTGACCAGTCAGAGAATAACTACCGTTATCCGCTGGTAGGACGTGTGCTTTTGTTATTGTAGCGGCTTGACCTGTTTGGCTATACGTTCCGCTATTTGCGGTAATTGCATAGGCATTAAGGACGGTGACCGATCTTGTAGCTGATATTACTGTATAACTGCCCCCTGATGTTGGAGCACCTACCATCCTAATAGTGTATGTACCTGCCGCATCAGCAGTAACCGTAATACTATTTGGTGTGGTTGAGTTGGTATTGACTACCGGGTTGGTGCCTGCTGTGATAAGCCCCGTACCAGAGGCGGCAATAGTTACATAACCACCACCGCTATCAACTTCCCATTTAAAGTCATACCTTTGTGTACCGCCACTTCCGCTGAAGGTGGGCGAACCAGTAAATGCAAAGGTATCACTTGGTGCAACAGATATTGAACCTGTGGGGGCATCAACAGTTATTGAGGATAATACCTTTGGCATAAGAAAGGTACTCCCTTAATTAAGTTGCTTGGAATACGCCGTTAGTACCGTCCAAAGTAACAGTTACTGTTTCGCCTGAGGCAACAGCCTGTGATACACCATAATCCCAGTAGCCTACGTTAGTGCCAGTAGTGGAGTTAGTCAATACGGCATATTGGAATGTAAAACCAGCGCCAGAGGCTGTCCATGCCGAAGGGCTAGACAAGACCAACTTGTAAGTACCTGCTGTTTGGGTAGCAGTTGACACAGCAGCGGAATTACCGCCAGTGGTATACCCGTTGCCATTTGCAACCTCAGTGATTGTACCTGCGGATTGGTTAACTGCCGTAGCGAGTTTAACCACCCACGTATCTGTACCTGCATTGCTACCTTCAAAGAGGGTTTCAATAGCGGGAGTGAATTTGTTATACGTTGCCATAATAGTTCCTTAAGAATATGAAAGACTAGCTCTATTAGTCCAATTGTTGTCAAAATTGTCGTTGCCATCTGCAAAGGTAATTGTTACACTACCGCCTGCAGTAAACTCAAGTCGCTGTATTCGCCATACAGAAGAGGATTCGCTTGACCCTACATCTGCATCTCCTAGGTAGGCCAGTGTATCGTCTACTTGGTCATACCTTTTAGCAACCGGGGTTGTCCCCACATTACCTGAAACTTGCTGCGTGGATGGAAAATTGGTGACTGTTACGTCTGTTCCTGTTCCAGCACTACCTGTCTGCCTAATCCACGAAAGTGTGTTTGTATCCCAGACATATTGAGCAATGTGCAGTTTGTTTTGTGTAAGGTTTACGGGGTCATTACTGAGTGTTATCTCGTCCTTTCCGTAAATTACTGTAGACATTACTTCATGCTCCCATCCTTGTTACGTTTATAGCTGCGGTTTTTGCGGCGGCTGGTAACACGTAGGTTACCCTTCTCAGTGCCACCACCTTTACTCAAGGGCTTCTTATGGTCAACTTCTTTTCCATCTCCCTTATGCACCTTGCCATCCCGTTCCATCTCTCTTCGGGCCTTGTTACGTTTAGCACGGTTTTTCTTAACCTCGTCCTTGCTATCGTACTTTTCGTATTGTTTCTTATAATCTCGTTTACCATTCGTCATGTAAGGCATAATAGCTCCTTAATGCTTGCCGCCCACTACAAGCCCTAAACGGGCCATATCGCCTTCGATCTTGCTATGCATAGGGGGTGGTAGCACCGGTTCCTTTTTAGGCCGTCCTACGGCCTTTTTGGTGCCTTCCTGAGCGTATCCTTTGTCAGCCAACCACTTGGCTGCTGCTGTACCACCGGGTTGCTTAGCGTGATCTTTCATCTGTTTAATGGCTTCAGACCGTAGTTTAACTTCCAGTTCGTCTTGCCATTTGTCTACATGTGGTTTAACTAGTGGGTGGTTACGCACCTCTTGCCAATGTTCCCAATCCCCCAGCAACGCCATAGCTGCCGAATACTCAGTTGGGTCACGCATGTCTAGAAAAACTTGCTTCCATTCTTGTAGGGTGTAGACGGGTTTAAATTTAACATCTACTCTAGCAAACTCCTTAAACAACTGCAAGATAACTCGTTTACCACTACCGTCTAAGAATTTGGTTGGGTCAACCATACAACACTCCTAATCATACCTCGTGGAATTTGATTACGTCTGGCAACTGTGCCGTCTTCTATAATCGCGTCCGTAATTACAATACCTTCTGGGCCATCATATAATAGAAACCCAACTTGTTCACATAGTACGGGGGAATACTCAAAGTTCTCCTCGTGCTCTGCCCACGGCCCCGTGTCCAGTTCTGCCGCATCTTCCCACAATATATGCACCAACCTCATTTTGACTGTCCCTTTAATTTCTCAAAGGTTCTAAGGCCGCCCAAACCTAACATTCCAAACATCAGTTCCCAAAGATTACCGTCAAGTGCAAGGTCTGGTACTACAATATGAGGGGCCCATATAGCACACCCCCAAACAACCAGCGGCTTAACTACGTAGTTCCAACCTAACGCTGCTGCACAGATATACCCAATTAGTGGCCTCCACCCCGCCCTGAAGCTATCCATTGAAGAGGCTTCAGCCTTGTTAATCTCCAATTGTCCAGATGCCAGTTTCAAATCCGCTTCTAGTACAGCTAGTTCTCCTTGCTGTGCCAGTTCCATAACCCTTAATTTAGCTTCTGCTGCTGCCTTAGGGTCTGGTAGTACTTTCTCTAGTAAACTACCTATGACAGGAATTAGTGTAGCCCACATATAATCTCCTTATTGCCACTCGCCAGTGCGAATTTGGTTTGAAATCCTAGCTGCTCGTTGAGGCGTTTGGTGTGCCCATTTGGAGAATAGCATGGCATCTGCTGCCTTCTCAAACTCCCCTCTTGACAAGTGATCTAATGTAGTTGCAAAAGACATCAGTCCACCTACACCCATTTGAAACGCCATGTTGCACAGAGCACCCTTACGTGCATCATCCAGTTTGTGAAAGAAAGGAATGCGCTTTGGCAATAGGGTTAGGATGTGCTGAATGTCATTAGCTAGCAACATTGCAGATTCATCCCTAGTAATGCCACCGCCTTTACGGTGGTCAATCAACCTACCTACCCCAATAGTCCAGTAGCCCAAGTGATCTTGATATGCTACTAATGATTCTCCTTCATCTCGCCTAAGTTGTTCCGTTAGTTTTTCAATCATGATTCAATCAGCAGCTAACTCAGTTAATACAGTGTCTGTTGAGTATAGGAAGTGACATCTATGTGTGCTGGTTAACTTAATAACCTGCCCCTTAACATTAGGAATATACACTTTCCACGGCCCCCATGCTTGTGTCCCTACAGGACGTGTTGCGTTACTAATAACATTATCTTGGAAGTTAATGGGCAAATCTACCGTCTCCCCGTTAATCTCCGTCGTAGCTTGTACACCTATAAATTGGCACGAGCGTATTTTACGCATATATCCACTAGCAACAATGTGGTCGTCTTTACGTTCGTACTTCGTAACAACAAAATCTTTTACAACAGGGAGCAACGCAGATTCAACCGCAGGGGCGAGCATGTACACCATCCCTGCAAAGACGTAAGGCCAAACTACTAGTGCTTTGTGTACCAGACCCTTCATTTTAAGTGCGCTAGTAATTTTACTATATAATCCCATGCCGCTGTTCCTAGAAATAATATTGCTGCCCATATAACACCACTTAATGTTTTCTCTTTGACGCCTTGCCAGAGGAGTTTCCTACTTGTTTCGCTGCTCTCACTTTCTTCGTGGGAAGACCGGTGTCTGGCGAAGTCACCACCAATAAAGGCTGCTTTAATGTCTTCTTCAAGCTCTTTGATTTGCTTATCTGTATATGCTTTGCAGTCATCATGTTGCATTTTTACCCACTCTGTTTGTGCAATAGTTTCAAATTATTCCAGCAGACCCAGACATATCCTACAATAAGGATTAAGATAATCTCTTCAGGCAGTTGGCTTTTAAAGTAGTATATCCACCCAATAAATACCCCCTTAATAAGCAGAAGACTAGGCAACACACCAATCTTATCCATCAATGCCTTTAGCCATCTGTTGCCTTCTACTAATCCCGGCTTATTCAGCGCCAGCACCGTGCTCGCTAGATCAATGACCTGTAGCGCTACTAGAATGTAAAATAACATCATTTATGCTCCGCAAATAAATCCAAGAAAGCCGCCAAAACAAGTGGCGAGAAAGTCCATTACATCTGGCGTGTGTCTATCGTGATTGACAGCATCATACACCTCTTTACTAAAGCCTACTAAGACTACAGCCCACAACCCAACGACAGGGCTGATAAAATGGGCCACAGCGTAGACCAGCACACCAGCAATAATGTGCAGAGCTTTGTCGTGTTGAAGTATCATTTGATTAACTCCCATAATGCTTGAGGGCTTAGATCAGCATCTTCGTAGCCCAGTAGTTCAGCCACATATTCAGAACAGGCTTTGTCTTTGTTGTTCTGGATAGCTGGTAGGGCAATGCCAGCGTTTACCAATAGCCAGTGCTTGACCCCAATGTAGGCAGCACTAAGCCACCCATAGGTTGACTCCCCCGAACGGGTAAGTGCATACTCAACAATTAAGTCCCACTTGCGCGGAGCCTTAACCAGTTCAAATTCCCTGTCTTTGTAGTGGCTGGCGGTGGCAATTCTTGACCCACCATGCGTGGTGGATTCGGCGAGGAGCAGCCTGCCTTCGTACCAGAAGACAAAAGCAGCATGGGTCAGGGTGGACTTGGTGACAAAGGCAGTTAGGCGAGACAGGATGTTCTTCTTGTCAACGTGCAAGAAGATGATGTCACCGTCTTTGGCAACAGCCCTGACTTCCTCGTATTTCATATTTTTGAATCAATAATAAATATCCACAATAAAACATCCAGTTGTTCCAGCAGAACCAAAGTCAAACAATGCTTGGCTAATTGCGCCTGCTGCGGGGGCGAATGTATAAGCAGTTACAGTTCTACCAGAACCACTAGCAGTGTATTTATATGTGCAGTTATGCGTCATATTGCCAGTGTATGTTATTGAAGTTGCATTGCAATGTGGTAGTATGTTAAATACCCAACCAGTACCACCGTTTCCTGCGCTACCAAGAACACAATCTGAACCCGATCTGCTTGCGTTAAAAGTTGGCTCATAAACACCACCAATTTGTGCAACATTTAAATTGCCCCCGTTGGTATTTTGAATTGCAAAGCGACCCCATTCGCTCGGAAACGGATAACTGCCATTGCGATATGCACCACTTCCAGATCGTTGGTTTCCCCTGAAATAGTGTTTGGCTGCGTTTTGGCCCCCAAATGAATATGTGTATTCGTGAAATATCTTAGCCTCGTTATCAAGCACGTTATTTGTTACGGAAAGGTTGACGCAACCTCTTGTCCGCATTAAAGCAACTAAACTTGTAGCAACAGTAGTATTAGCTACAAAATGATTATTACTTACAATAGCTGATTCAACACCGCTAAAGTCAACAAGATATGTTTGTGAAGAAACAGACCCAACAATTAAATTACCAATTACTTGAGTTCCTGTTGTGTAGTCAAATTGAATACGATAACAGTGATTATTACTAATAATGTTACCATTGTAATTTGCTATTGTTGTGTTGAGAGAAGACAGAGAAATGTCTAAATCGCTAATTCGCGGGGTTGCTTTTGATTCGCTTTGAGTTCGGCCTCCATTACCTTCAACAAGATTATTTTTTATTTCGCCGATACTAACATTCATTTCAAGATCAATAGTTCCAGAAACTTTGTTGTTTACTATGCTATTCTCATTTCCATAAGTAATGGCGATTGCCATTGTGTCATTGTCGTACACTTCATTTGATTGAATAAGATTACCGTTTGATCCTACAACCCTTCCAGATTCATATCCAACATATACGCCATATCCATTTCCACCGCCGCTAGAGACGCCAAAATTAGAGATAATACAGTTACTTATTTCATTGTAATCACTACCCCAAATACGAATGCCTGTTCTGTATCCTGCGCCAGTATTGTTTGATTTATTCCCATCTAACTTTAAGTTTTTAATTTTTGCGTGTGAAACAGCCGTAGATGCGCTTCCCATTAGAATGGTGCTGACATTAGATGCTGAATCTTGTGCTTTGGCTTGTAATATGGACGATGCGCCATATCCTACAAGTTCTACAGAAGATGGAATTGAGATACTTGAAATAATATATGTTCCTGGAGGAACAATTACAACTCCAGTAGCAGCATCAAGAGCAGCTTGAATCGCAATGGTAGAGTCTTGCCCATCTACAGCACCATAATCTTTAATGTTGATAGGTGAACCATCAATCATTGAATAAGTTGCTTTTGTTAATGACATGATTATCCTTTGAAATTATGCAGTTAAATAACTGTAAGTTATCCACAATTCATCGTTAGCTTCAATAGTTGAAGCATCTTTTCTAATGCTAATTGAAGTTGCAGAATTGTTCATAACTACAGGAACATTAGTCCATGTATTTGCACTTGCGTCATAAAATACAATCGACGCGCCTGTTCTTCCTGTAGTTCCACTTCTTGACGTTGGAAAAGTAGTGCCGCCAAGCGTTACAGTTACGCCAACAGGTGAACTAACAGAACTAACTATGATGTTTCCAGTTACAGTTATCATTTTTCCTACTTGTGTGTATGCCAATACGTTATAACTTGCATTTACTGTAATAGTTCCACTTGTTGCTGGTGTTAAAGTTACAGAAGTAATAGTACCTTCATCGTATGTTGTCAGGATGTCTCCACCAGCGGCTGAGAAGTCGATGCCTTTTCCTGACGTGCCGATGACGAGGTTGCCGGTATGAAAAGTAAAATCGCCCGCGTAAGATAGCGTTGCCTTTGTAGCAATAGTGCCACCATTAGAAGTCGCAAACAGCAAATTGGTATCGCCGCTTGTGCTTGTGTCCTTGCGAAGCGCCGTGATTTGAGCCGCCCCAAATGTGCTTGTAGCCGAAGTAGAGTTTAAAAACTGCAGTGTTGCACCTGTATTTGTTCCAGCGCCATCCGAACGAATTTGAACTAATGTAGTCGTATTGGTAGAACTACCTCCGACAATTTCAAGGATATTGTTGGGCGTTGGCGTGCCGACACCTAACTGTGAAGCAGAAACAGAACGTCCGGCAGTTAAATTAGCAACAGTAACATTTTTAGTAGTGCTGCTTTGAACTAACGGAATTAGTTCTGTTCCTGCCAGCGGTGTTGTTGCGCTAGTTAAGGCGCTTATCTTAGTGTCTGCCATAATAATCTCTATGCTGCTAAATTAGCCATTGCTTTCCAAGTGCCAGGAGTCCCGCTGCTTGTGCAGACCCAACCAGGAGTACCTCCAGCAGCAGGGCTAATGTTCCAAGCAATGTCTCCTTGAGTATATGTTCCTGACGATGGCTCTGCTGATGCGTAGTAGAAAGTATTGCCTCCATTGGTTTCCTTCAGCATCCCAAGCGAGGAAGCGATGGTTCCCCGATTATTGCTATACATCACCTGAACAGATGTATAGAACGAACCTGCATTCCACTGGTTGTTAGAAATTACAGAGTTGCTGCCGTATTGGTTAAAACACGCATATGTCGTTGCCGACACTCGATTGCCTGTGACAATGTTTTTATCTTCGGCAGTACCTGTAATGGAAATCCCGTATGACAAACTAGCGCCTGAATAGGCGAAAATTTGGTTGTTTGATACAACTGTCCCTCGTTTTTGAGCGTCATAAGCTGCATCATTGTTTGATAAGAGTACGCCCGCAGAGCCGCTGGCGTCTGTTGCCATGTAATTATCCGAAATGATCCAGTTAATACATGGGCCTGTAGTAGTTTCTAAAAAAACACCGTACTCCTGAAAAAAGTCAATAATGCAACCTCTGACATGAGTGTTTCCACAAAATTTTCCGTAAACACCCACTGCGAAAGATGCAAGTAGACAATCTGAAATCATCCAGCCTTCTGTTGCAACAGTGCCATCCCCAAGCAAAATTCCAGCCGATGCCGCAGTGTTGCTGCCACCAAAACTACAATTGTTTACAAAGTTGTTAACGCTAATTCCGTCAGCACGGATGCCGCCATAACCATACACAGATGTGACGCTGTTAATTACCGTTGACCATGTGTAAGACAAGTGAAAAGGCCACTGAAAACCGTCAATAAACAAGTCACGGTAAATGTGCCAAAAGTTTCTACTGCCTGTTGTGCCTAATGTTTTAATTGCAGCATAGTTATTTGGCGTTGTTGAGTACCTAGTTGGTTGCCCAATAAACAGATTTGAAATCTCTACAAAGTTGACACCTGCCGCAATTTCAAACCCAGAGCAAGCATCACATACAACACCAGAATAATTTGTTCCGTCACCATAGATGCGGATGCCAGAAGAAATTGTTAGTGCTGATGTGATGCGATATAAACCCTGACTGCCAAGACTTGTTCGCGGAAAATACACTGCTGTTCGTAGGCTTGAAGCAGCATCCAAAGCAGCCTGAATAGCAGCCGTATCATCCGTGACCCCATCGCCCACGGCACCGAAGTCTTTGACCGACACGCTTTCACGCAGCTTGGCTTGGGCTGTTGTCGCTGTCGCTCCGGTGCCAGCCGGGGTGTAAGTTACATTACTAGCATCTGCTGTTGTAGATGTAATGCTTTCGTTAGAAATGAACAATACTTCTGCGCCAATATTAAGGCCAGAAGTGAATGTAACTACCGAGGCAGAGGTTTCTGTATAACTCTCACCGGGATATTGCCTAACTCCGTCAATGTAGACAGAGAGGTTATTGCTACCGGGGGTGTATGTAATTGCCCCAAGATTGAAAACAGTTTGTCCAGCAGTGGCTGTAGCCCGTTCTTTCACAGTAGCTACTAAGCCATCTGCCGCCCCTTGGATTATGGAGGTTACTTGACGTAGGTTGACAGCATCTGTGTTAGCTGTACCATCAGCTAGGTTAATGATGCGTTTGCTATTCATGTCCACATTGGACAGCATGGTGTTGGGGGAGGTGCCGTCGCGGGACAGGGTGTTCTCAATGGCAGCCTCAATCGCATCGAAATTATCATTCAATGCGTCAATTGAGCCATACCGACTGCCAATTGTGTTTAGTGTGAGCTTAGCCATTTAAATTCCTGAAAGTTAAAACAATTTGTTCTTATCCTTGTTATACCACAGATTTTTATTTTTGTAGACAACTTTGTGTGTGTGGTGGGAGAGGTGGGTACACACATGTCTCTTTTATACAACATTACTAATAATAGAGAGTACTGGATGCTATAATAACTCAAGTTAGGCATTCGTCCTAACGTCCGAATTTTTATGAGATAATTTTACGGGTTATTGCAAAATAAAACAAACCCCCCTACCCCCCTTACCCCCGGGGGGTTGACATTCCCTGAATTGTGTGGTATTATATATTATATATATATATAGTTAGTATAATATATTATATATACTATAGTATTAGTTATTATATATATTATATATAAGCTATTACTTATATAAGTAAGATAGTATATGTAGATATTATACCTATAACATTATATATACCCCCTATATATTATATATTATTGATAGCTATATATTATATATACTATATATATTACATACTTACATATTATTATATACTATATATATTATATATTACTATATATTATATTACTAGTAATAGTATATATACATACATATATACGTATTGTATACAATGCGGCCCAAAGCCGGTACGTACAGGGATACGTGGTATAAATACAACAAATACCCTTACGCTTGACAAGGTTATTGTTCTTTGGTACATTCGGTCTCAATCAGTGATCGCACTGGTTGTAGGTGATCTTTAACAAGTGGGTGGGCGGCGCAATGGGAGTGTAAAGACCCCACGCTTGACAAGGTGAAAAGACCTTGTTATAGTCCACCCCAAGCAGTGAGGCATCGTCCTTACTAGCTAATGATCTTTGACAATTTGATTGTGTCTTACATGTGACAAGTGAGACACTGCCAGTAGAAGCGGTATACATAGGTAGAGAATCGGTGCACTTGAGTCAAGTGAGAGTGGTGCATCCCAACCCGGTAGAGACGGTGTTGGCTAGTGACTGAACACTAGGGGCAAGCTATCTTCCTGTATATTCTGGGTGACCCGTGGGGTTCACAATGAGTGTTACTAGTAGCGTTCATTGTGCACCGTATGGTGTTTCTTGTTAGTCTTAACCAAAGCAAAGGATTATCATGTCTACATTCGAAACAAAATTACGCTCCGCTCTGTCTGATGTTGCACTCGGCAAGGATATGACACGTAATGCGGGAGAGGGAGTCTGGGCAAACTACGTACGTGCCGCATGCTATGAGCACAACGCGACAAGCGTGGAGTCACTGGCGAACGTGCACAAAGAGATTGTGGCACACCTAGAGGGAATTAGTCCCTTGTCTAAAGAGGAAAAGAATAGTCTGCGCTCCGCTAAATCAGTGGTGGGTAAGGCACTGGCGCGTGGTGTTGACGTGTGGCAACGGGATGAGTCTGGAGCTGTTGTATTCGAGGACGGTAATCCAATGCCAAAGGGTAAAAGTGAGTTGCAAGAGGCTAAATCAGACTTTGAACGCATGCTGGCCTTTGTTGAGAGCGCTCAAAAGAAGTGGGATAGCGACAGTCGTGAAGTATTCTCGAAGGAAGAGTTGACCGCACTGTTCGGTGCACTGGCAACATTGACGGATGCTGTGCTCACTGAAAAGGATGCACAATAATGCATGCAACGGCAGGCCCGCAAGGGTCTGTCATCATTGCGTTACTAGTAACATGGAGGACATATGCGGAAAATAGAATTGGGAATGATATTGGCTATTGCTGAGCGTAGAAACTGGTCGGCAGATAACACTGACGTGAAAGTGTTTCCCAACTTTGCACTGGTACAGCTGCATGGAAACAACATAGCGTCATTCAACTACGTGACAAACACGCTGGAATTCAACGAAGCTACACTGGCTGAATGGCCTACACGCACCACAAAATCACGGTGCAGGGCGTTGTCAATTAAACTGGGGGATTTATCATGAAAGCATTACTAGTAACACTTGCACTTAGCACAACGATGGCTGCACACGCTGACATTCTAGTCATGGGATATGACCAAGAAAACAAAGCACTGGTGGCATTAACAAACACCGAATGCAAGGGTGTGAAGGGTAAGGTAGCTGGTGTACGCTTGGAGGATAAGCGCACATTCTTGGGGTGCTGGACAGGCGAGGGAAACACTGTTAGAATATACTTTCCTGAGACTAACAAATCAGTGGAGTATAACGTACGCATGTTTCACATTGTAAACAATGAACTGGTGCCATTAGAAGGCGGCATCACTGCCACAATATAGGGGGCTATCATGTTTAGAGTTATCACGCACTACACGTATGACAATTTGTACCACGCTACACGGTTCGAGACATACGGGGACGCATCCGTATATTTCGAGGAGTTACAGTATGAGGCTGAGAGTTATGGGGACATACTCACAATACGCATTGTGGACATGGACACTGGTGCGACACCGCGTAAATGGGTGAAACCATGTGGGACGTAATGTGTTTTGTGGCTGCATTACTAGTAATATTCGCAGTGTATGCACAGAACTAAAGGAGGTCTGTCATCATGCCACGCAACGATTCAATG
>Ga0222713_10005817_pt1 | contig 11878 bp, 8 predicted proteins | sample C33_649DmetaG_FD_165061 | JGI IMG/M metagenome (GOLD analysis project Ga0222713, IMG submission 165061) | Estuarine water microbial communities from San Francisco Bay, California, United States - C33_649D | ecosystem: Environmental > Aquatic > Marine > Unclassified | place: USA: California...
ACTGAAAGAGCAGAAGATGCTGTAGGTGGAATGGTTACAGGAAATACTGAAACTGGTATTAGCGTAACATATGATGACAATACTGGAAAGCTTAATTTCTCAGTAGATGATCAGTTCCCAAGCAAGTCAACAACAAATCTCGCTGAAGGAACAAATCTATACTTTACTGATGCTCGTGCAATTAGTGCTCTTGAAAATGTTGTTCCAAACTTTACATCAATTGACATTAATAGCGTTGCGACACAGGTTGCTGCTAGAACTTCCGTTGCTACAGCAAGCCAAGTAACAGCATACTCATTTGCTAAGGCAAACTATCGTTCTGCTAAGTTCTTGGTAAAGGCACAAACAGCAACTCATACAGAGGTATCAGAGGTTCTTGTAACTCTTGATTCATCAGATAACGTAGCAATTACAGAATACGCAATGGTCGGAACAAATGGCAATTTGGTAGATGTAACTGCAGATGTAAGCGGTAACGATGTAAGACTTCGTGTAACAACTATTAATAATAATACAGATGTTACTGTTGTTGGAACATTGATTGCTGCAACAACAATATAGTAGATTAGGAATAGGAAATGGCAACAGTTGATAAAGACTTTAAAGTAAAGAATGGCCTTGTCGTTGCAAATGGCGGTACATTCGGAGGCACTGTCACTGTTGCCACTCCTACTCTTGGAACACATGCTGCAACAAAAGCATATGTTGATTCTTTAACTGGAGCACCGTCTGTTCCAGTTTCTGATGAACCACCAGCATCTCCTTCAAATGGAGATTTATGGTATGACACAGTTACTGAAAGACTTCATGTTTATTATAATTCTCAATGGCTAGCTATGGCTACCCTTGAAGATGCAGAATATCTTCAAGACCACATCCATGACACTGCTATTGATGGAACTGGAAGAATCGTTAGTACATTCGTATCTGGTGGATTTTACGATGATCCAGGGGTATTAGTAAGTGCTGGATTTTACAATACAACTACCTGGGATGAAACTTGGAATGGTGGTATTGCAACAGATAATTTTAACTAATTATCTGATATAATTACATAGGATTGTCATAGGAGGAAAAATGGCAACAAGAATGCAACAGCGTAGAGGTACTGCAGCACAGTGGATTTCTACCAATAGCGGTAACGGCCCAATACTTGAGGCTGGAGAAATAGGATTTGAAAGCGATACAGGTAAATTTAAGATTGGTGATGGAACAAATCACTGGGTTAACCTTGCATATTTTGCTGACGTTGATGCACTTGGAAGTGCACTTGACGGTGACTTTGTAGAAATAACAGATATTGGAGCAGTCAGCGGTGTTGCTGGTCTTGATGCGAACAAAAACCTCCTTGTTCCTGGAACATCTATTATCGTTGAAGGTACTACAAATAATGAGTTTGAAACAACACTAACGGTAACAGATCCAACTGCTGACCGCACAATTACTTTCCCCAATGCAACTGGAACAATTGTTCTTGATACTACTGTTGATGAAATGGCACAAGATGCCGTTAATACCGCAATAGTTGCGGGTACTGGTCTTGATAAGACATATAATGATGGTGATAATACAATCACTCTTGATATTGATTCCACAGTTACAACAAACTCTGGATCACAGACACTAACAAATAAAACAATTGCACTTGGCAATAATACAGTAAGTGGAACTACCGCAGAATTTAACTCAGCTCTTACAGATTCAAACTTCGTAACAACAGGAGATACTGGAACTGTAACAAGCACAATGATTGCAGATGGAACTATCGTAGATGGTGACATTAATGCTTCTGCTGGAATTGCTTTAAGCAAGCTTTCAACAGACCCACTTGCTCGTGCTAACCACACTGGCTCACAGACAGCAAGCACAATTTCAGATTTTGATACACAGGTACGTTTGAGCCGTCTAGATCAGATGGCAGCTCCAACTGCTAGCGTATCTATGAACAGCCAAAAGATTACAAGTCTAGCATCACCAGAATCTTCTACAGATGCAGCAACCAAGGCATACGTAGATGCAGTTTCTGAAGGATTACACATTCACCCATCTTGCGAAGCCGCAACTTCTGGTAACGTAGATATTTCAACAGAATTAGAAGCTGGAGATGTAGTTGATGGAGTAACACTAGTTGCAGGAAATCGTGTTCTCGTTAAATCACAAACAAATGCAGCACAAAATGGTATTTATGTAGTTCAAGCATCAGGAGCAGCTCTTCGTGCTTCTGATTTCAACGAACCACAAGAAGTAGATGGTGGAGACTTTGTATTCGTAACAGGTGGAACTCTATACGATAACACTGGATGGGTACAGACAACTACAAACGTAGTTACAATCGGAACAGATCCAATCGTCTTCACTCAGTTCTCAGGAGCTGGCACATATCAGGCGGGTACAGGATTAACACTCACTGGAAATACATTTAGTATTAATACTGCTACAACTGTAGATACTTCAACTGCTCAAACACTAACAAACAAGACTCTTACATCTCCAGTAATTAATACACCTACTGGAATTTCAAAGTCTGATGTTGGTCTTGGAAATGTTGATAATACATCTGATGCAAATAAGCCAGTATCAACAGCAACACAATCTGCTCTTGACCTTAAGGCAAATCTTGCTTCCCCAACATTTACAGGAACAGTAGTTCTTCCAAATAGCACAGTCACAAATGACATGCTTGCAGGATCAATTGCTAATAATAAGCTTTCAAATTCATCTGTAACAATTAATGGTGAGAGCGTGTCTTTGGGCGGTAGCGTTACAATATCTGCTGCTCCAACACCACAAGCAGTATCTTCAAATATTACAATGCAAGCTAACTACAATTACTTTGTAGATACAACAGCTGCAAGAAATCTTACACTACCTGGAAGCCCAGCTCTAGGAGATACAATTGCAATCTATGATGCATCAGGATCTGCAGCAACAAACAACATTACAGTTTCCAGAAATGGAAATAAGATTAATGGACAAACAGATGATGCTCTAATAGATGTTAATCAAGCAGTTGCAATGCTTGTATACACTGGAGCTACGCTAGGATGGAAGTTCGACTAACCTAGGAGGGTAGTAAAATGCCAATTAGGAAGTCTTCTATAAGCGGTACACCTTTCGGCGGTACAGCAGATAGACCATCTAATCCTACTAAAGGTCAAACATTCTTTAATGGTGATACTGGTATATTAGAAATATATAATGGGACAAACTGGTTTGCATCTAGTACAATAGCACCACATGCGCCTAGCGCTGTAGTTGCTACAAACTCACCTTCTGGACGAGCATTTAATAATGGAAGAGCTTCTGTTGCATTCACCGCAACATCTTCTGGTGGATCTCCAACATCTTTTACTGTAACATCTTCACCAGGAGGTTTTACAGGAACTGGTTCATCAAGTCCAATTAATGTTGATGGTCTTCAATCAAATACTTCTTATACCTACACAGTTACTGCTACCAATCCTTATGGAACTTCATCTGCATCATCTGCATCTTCTGCCGTTACTGCAACTACTGTTCCTAACACACCTTCTGCACCTACAGTTACAAATACAGCAAATGTTGCTTATGGATCTACTCCATCACAGATTATATCTTGGTCAGCACCAGCAACAGGTGGCTCTGCAATAACATCTTATACAGTGACCCCCTCTACTGGTTCAGTAGTAACTGGCATAACTGGAACTTCAACTACTATTAATACAACATCTGGAACATCTTATACTTATACTGTCACAGCAATAAATGCTAATGGAAGTTCTTCTGCTTCATCTTCATCAGTATCTTTAACAGCTGGAACAGTTCCGCAAGCTCCTACAATTGGTACTGCAACTGCTGGACAAAATGCAGCAAGCGTATCATTCACAGCTCCAGCAAATAACGGTGGGTCTGCAATTACTTCTTATACAGTAACGTCTTCTCCAGGTAATATTACTGCGTCAGGTGCTTCATCACCAATAAATGTATCAGGATTAACAAATGGCACATCTTATACATTTACAGTTACTGCTACTAATGCTATAGGAACATCTTCAACATCTTCTGCAAGTAATTCTGTTGTTCCATTAACTCCATCTTCAGTTTCTGGAGGAACCCTATCTTCTGATTCAACATATTATTATAGAACGTTTACTGGAAATGGAACATTGTCTGTTTCAAATGCTAATCTTACAGCAGATATTATAGTTGTGGGAGGCGGAGGAGCATCAGGTGGAGCTAGAGGTGGAGGCGGAGGAGCAGGAGGATTGGCATATTTTGCAAACAAAACTCTTAACGGTTCATATGGATGTTCTATAGGTAGTGGAGGTACAGGAACAACTGGATTTACAGTAGGTGGAGATGGAAATAGTTCTCAATTCTCTAACTGGGCATACGGAATAGGTGGCGGCGGTGGCTCTGCTTATGGTTCAAATGTTAATGGTAGAAATGGCGGATGCGGTGGTGGAGGCGGAGGAACTAATAATAATCAAAATCAAGGAGGGCAAGGAACACAATCATCTGCTGCTGCTAATGGAATGGCTCAAACAACAGGATATGGTTTTAATGGGGGAGCTATGGATGGTGGCTTAAATGGCGGTGGCGGTGGCGGAACTGGAGAAGCAGGAAATACTGATGGTCATGGAAAGGGTGGAGATGGAACCAATGCATTCTCATCATGGCTTTCTGCAGTTTCTCCTCAAATGGCAGGAGATTGGCAAACAGCGGTATCAACTGGAAGAATAGCAGGTGGCGGCGGTGGTCATAATGGAGGAACAGGTGCTGGAGGCGGCGGTGAAGGTGGTGGAGCTAATGCTTTAGATATTTGGAGTGGAAGCGCATTAAGTGGAACTGCTAACACTGGAGGTGGCGGAGGTGCAGCTGGAGAACAGTCTGTACCTAGTGGCCATGGCGGTTCAGGAGTAATAATTATTAGATATCTTAGATCAGCAGTAGGTGGATAATGCCAATAAGAAAATCATCACTAGATAATTCATATCCTTCAGGTACAACTGCTGAAAGACCTTCTTCTACAGCAATAGGATCATTATATTTTAATACAGATTTAGGCGTTGTTCAAATTTATACATCTAATGGATGGTTTGTTTATCAAAATCCAGCAAGTCCTCTTGCACCTACCGCCGTTGTTGCAACAAATCAAGGAACATCTCGTGCATTTAATAATGGTAGAGCATCAGTTGCATTTACTCCAACAGGCTCTGGTGGTGTTCCAACATCATTTACAGTAACCTCATCTCCAGGAGGGTATACTGGAACAGGCTCTTCAAGTCCTATAACAGTAGATGGACTACAATCAAATACTTCATACACATATACAGTTACTTCAACAAATTTAGGTGGAACATCTTCTGCTTCTGTTGCGTCTTCTGCTGTTACTGCAACTACTGTGCCACAGGCTCCAAGCATTAGTGCAATATCTGGCCAGGATACACAATCGACTATTACTATAACTCCAGGAGCAACGGGTGGATCTGCTATAACTCAATATACAATTACATCAAACCCTGCGACAACTACACAGACTACTGCTAATACAAGTTATACTTTTACAGGATTAACAAATGGCACTGCTTATACTTTTACAGTAACTGCTACTAATGCTAATGGAACTTCTGCTTCTTCAGCAGCAAGTAATTCTATAACCCCACAACAAATAATTCCATTAGAAGCTAATTATTTGGTTGTTGCTGGTGGAGGAGCAGGAGGAGCATTTTCTGGTTCAGGTGGAGGAGGAGCTGGTGGAATGAGGTCCACATTTAATTCTACAGGCGGTACAGGATCTATAGAGTCCTCACTAAGTTTACAAACTGCTACAAATTATACTGTTACAGTTGGTGCTGGTGGAACAGGTGCTGCTGGATTAGGTGGTACTTCTGGAGGAAATTCTATATTTCATACTATAACATCTACTGGCGGAGGTCTTGGAGGAGGTCAGGCTGGTGGACAACCTGGGCCTGGTAGTAATGGAGGATCAGGTGGTGGAGGATCACAGCAAGACACTAATGCTCAACCTGCTGGAACAGGACAAAGCAATCAAGGTTATAATGGAGGTGGAACTTCTGGTGCAAGTGGCTGGTCTGGTGCAGGCGGAGGAGGCGGAGGAGCAGGTGCAGTAGGAGGAAATGCCCCTGGAGCATATACTGGAGGAAATGGTGGTTCAGGAAGATCTAACAATATAACTGGATCTTCTATAACTTATGCTGGAGGCGGAGCTGGATCTGCAAGTTATAACGGTTCTGGAGGAAGTGGAGGAACTGCTGGAACTGGAGGAGCAGGTGGCGGAGGTAATGGTGGAGTAACAACTAATGGTGGAGACGGAGGTATTAATACAGGTGGAGGCGGCGGTGGTGGAGGATCGGCACCATATCCAAACTTTTCTCTCAGAGGAGGAAATGGTGGCTCAGGAATAGTTATTATTAGATATCCAAGTTCAAGAACCTTAATTGCAGGAGCTGGACTTACAACAGGAGTTTTAAACCAGTCTGTAGGCGGAACAGATAAATATACCACAATAACTGGCGGTACAGGTACAATTAGTTTTTCATAAAAATTAATAAAATAATATTAAAACAAGAATGGTATAATATACCATAGATACAAGGAGGAAATATGGCACATTGGGCTGAATTAGATTCAAATAATATAGTTACACGTGTTCTTGTTGGAGATAATAATGATCCAGCAGGAGATGAAGGGTATCAATGGTTAATTGATAATCTTGGAGGAACATGGGTAAAGACTTCTTACAATGCCGTCGCAGGTAAGCGTCGTAATCCAGAGACAAATGAAATTGTAGATGAACCAGGATTCCGCAAAAATTATGCTGGAATAGGATATTCATATGACTCAGGTCGTGATGCATTCATTCCACCAAAGCCTTTTAATTCCTGGGTATTAAATGAAGAGACATGTCTATGGGATGCACCAGTTGCATATCCAAATGATGGAAAACTCTATACTTGGAACGAAGAAAATCTAGCATGGGATGAAGTAGTTATCCCAGTATCGGAGTAATAATGGCACATTATGCATTTTTAGATGAAAACAATGTTGTGACACAAGTAATTGTTGGTCGCAATGAAGATGAAGTTGTAGATGGCATTTCTGATTGGGAAGCACATTATGCTGAGTTCCAAAATCAGGTATGCAAGCGTACATCATATAATTCAATCGGCGGTAAAAAGAGAAATCCTGAAACAAATGAAATGACAGAAGAACCAGGGTTTAGAAAAAATTATGCTGGTATTGGTTATACATATGATGCTGCAAGAGATGCTTTTATTCCCCCAAAACCATTTAATTCATGGTTGTTAAATGAAGATACATGTTTGTGGGAGGCACCAACACCATATCCAACAGAGGTAGCTGAAGGCGAATTTTATATTTGGTCTGAAGAAACTCTTTCTTGGGTATTAGCAAATTAAATATTAGATAGGAGATGTTGTGGCGATTAGAAAATCTTCCATTTCTGGCGTACCATCTGGATCGACAGCAAATCGCCCATCTTCTCCAAATGTTGGTGATACCTACTATAATGGAACTTTAGGTAGACAAGAAATATATACTGGAGCAGCATCTGGCTGGAAGCCAATGAATTCTCCAGCACAAACCCCTACAGTATCAGCATCGAATACATTAAATATAGCATATGGTTCAACTCCATCTGCTGCTATAGTTATAACTCCTAATTCTTTAGGAGGACTAGTAAATACATATTCTATAACTTCTAATCCTGTAACAACAACACAAACTACATCAGATACCTCTTATACTTTTACTGGATTAACTGCTGGAACTCCATACACTTTTTCAGTAAGTGCAATAAATGATTACGGTACTTCTGTTACTAGTGCAGCATCATCATCTATTACTGCATCAACTGTCCCACAGCAACCTACAATATCTGCATCGCCTACATCTAATATTGCATATGGTTCTACACCAACAGCAACTGTAACAGTATCAGGTTCAAATGGTGGATCTTCTATAACAAACTATTCTTATTCAACTGATGGATCGTCATATACCGCTTTATCTCCAGCACAAATTTCTAGTCCATTAACAATTAATGGTGGGTTTACTGCTGGATCTTCTTATAACTTATATGTTAAAGCAATAAATGCTAGTGGTACATCAACAGCATCATCAGTTTCAAGCTTTACAGCAGCAACAGCACCACAAGCACCAACCATAGGAACAGCAACAAAGACTGGAATTACAACAGCTACATTAACATTTACAGCTCCTGCAAATAATGGCGGATCTACTATTACTTCCTATACTGCTACTTCTTCTCCAGGAGGAATAACTTCTACTCTTAATCAAGCAGGATCAGGAACATTTAATATAACTGGTTTAACTGCTGGTACAAACTATACCTTTACGGTTACTGCAACTAATGCAATTGGAACCTCTGCAGCATCGTCAGCAAGTAATCAGATAACAACAGATCAACAACCATTTACGGCTAATTACTTGATAGTAGCAGGTGGTGGCGGTGGAGGAACTATGGGAGGTGGCGGAGGAGCTGGAGGATTACGCTCAACAATGGATTCAACAGGTGGTGGAGGATCATTAGAGTCTGCTTTAACACTTGTTCCAGCAACTTCTTATACGGTTCAAGTTGGCGCAGGCGGTGGTCCTGGAACACATGATACCAATGCTGCTTCTGGAGGAAATTCATTTATATCTGGTTCTGGAATTACAACAATAACATCTTTAGGTGGTACAGGTGGAGCAGGATATAGTGCATCAATAGCTGCTACTGGAGGTTCTGGCGGTGGTGGTAGTCGTGGATGGCCTGGATATGGACCATCTACCCCAGGAACAGGTACTTCAGGTCAAGGATACAATGGAGGAATTGGACGTGCTCCAAATTCACCAGGTATGGATCAATACAGTATGGGCGGCGGCGGAGGAGGAGCTGGACAACAAGGTGGAGAAGCAACAAATAGTACAAGTGGACCAGCTGGAAATGGTGGAAACGGTGTTTCTGTTTCAATAACTGGATCATCTATTCCTTATGCTGGAGGTGGCGGTGGAGGAGCGTATCAACCAGCAGCAGGAACTGGTGGCTCAGGCGGTGGTGGCAATGGAGCACAGGGTGGAAATACTCCACAAAATGGAACTATAAATAGAGGCGGAGGAGCAGGAGGCGGAGGTACTGGTGCAAATGGAGGCACTGGTGGATCAGGCATAGTTATTCTCCGTTATCCAAGTGCTAGAACATTAACAGCTAGTGCAGGTCTTACAACTGGAGTTCTTAATCAAGCAGTAGGCGGAACAGATAAATATACCACAATAACGGGCGGTACAGGAACAGTGAGCTTTACATAATGGCTATTAGAAAATCATCATTAACATCTGCTTATACAGTTGGAACAACTGCTAATAGACCAGCAGCTCCTGCAGAAGGAACACAATATTTTAATACCACAATTGGTGGATTACAGATTTATTTAAATGGACAATGGGTTACACATCAAAAGCCAGCAGATATTATTGCTCCTTCTGGCGTTACCGCCACAAACCAGGGTACATCAAGAGCATTCAATAATGGTCAAGCATCAATATCTTTTACTCCATCAGAACTAGGTGGATTAGCTACAAATTATGTAGTTACCTCATCTCCTGGAGGGTATACAAATAATGGTACATCATCTCCTATAGTAATAACAGGATTACAGTCAAATACTTCTTATACATATACCGTCGCTGCTTCAAATTCATATTCTTCTGCTACTTCTGCTGCTTCAGCAGCTGTAACTGCTACTACTATACCAGCAACACCATCTGCCCCAACTACTATTAACGATGTTGTAAATTATGGTTCTGCTCCATCACAAACAGTATCTTGGTCTGCACCAGCAACTGGAGGATCTGCAATTATTGATTATACAGTTACACAGGTTGGTGGATCGTCACAAACAGTTGCAGGAACGTCTGCTACATTTACAGGTTTAACAGCAGGAACTTCTTACACCTATACAGTTACTGCTCGTAATGCTAATGGATCTTCGTCTACATCATCTGCATCTTCTGCAGTTACAGCAGCAACAGTACCACAAGCACCTACTATAGGAACAGCAACAAAAACTGGAATTACTACTGCAACATTAACATTTACTGCACCAGCAAATAACGGCGGATCCACTATTACATCGTATACTGCTACCTCATCACCAGGTGGAATAACCTCTACCTTGAATCAATCAGGATCTGGTACATTCAATATAACTGGTCTTACAGGAGCAACAAGCTATACATTTACAGTTACTGCAACAAATTCAGTTGGAAACTCTGCAGCATCATCTGCAAGTAATCAAATTACAACAGATCCAAATATAGTTTCTGCTGAAACCTTAGTAATAGCTGGAGGCGGAGGTGGAGGTCAATATGTTGGTGGATGGGAAGCTCCAGGTGGCGGAGGAGCTGGCGGATTACTTTATGGATCATCTACACAATTTGTACCAAACACACAATACACTATAACAATTGGAGGAGGTGGACCATCAGATACTAGTGGAAATAATTCTTCTATAGGAGCTCTTGCAATAGCAATAGGTGGAGGAAGGGGCGGAACTAATTACAATAACGCTGGAAACGGCGGATCTGGTGGAGGATCTCCTGGATGGTCTAGAGATAATCCAGGACAGGGAACAGAAGGGCAAGGAAATAGGGGAGGATATGGATCTAGAACACCATCAAACATTGGAGAAGTCCATGGAGGCGGTGGTGGTGGAGGTGCTGGTGCTCCAGGACAATATGACATAAATAGTGGTGGTGTAAACGGTGGTGCTGGCGGTGCTGGATCAACTTCTTATTCCACGTGGGCATCAGCAACATCAACTGGAGTGGGCGGAGGATATGCTGGCGGCGGTGGAGGATCTTACTCTTATCAAGGCGGTGGCTCTTATGGAGGCGCAAGTCATGGAGGTGGAGGTGGAGGACCTACACCTGGAACTGCCAATACTGGAGGTGGCGGTGGAGCTAATAGAAATCCTAGTGCTGCAGGATCTGGTGGTTCTGGATTAGTAATTATTAGAACATTATCCTCAACACCTACTGCATCCTCATATCCAAATGGGACTTTAGTAACATCTGGCGGGTATAAATATTATACTTTCTTAACTAACGGAAGTATTACGTTCTAGGAGAAATTATGCCAATTAAAAAATCTTCCATAGGTATAAATCCAAAGGGTACTACAGCAGATAGACCTTCTAATCCAGTAAATGGAGATATATTTTCTAATACTCAATTAGGCTACCCTGAATTTTATAATGGAACAACATGGATTCCTATTGGTGCCGTCCCAACAGCGCCTACATCTGTTGTCGCAACAAACCAGGGTACAGGAAGATCATTTAATAACGGACAATCTTCAGTAGCATTTACTCCTGGTACAGTTCCAGGATCATCATATACAGTAACCTCATCTCCTGGCGGGTATACAAATACAGGCTCATCTTCTCCAATTACTATTACAGGATTACAATCTAATACAGCATATACTTATACTGTTACATCATCAAGTGTTTATGGCACATCTGCAGCATCTGCTGCGTCAGCAGCTGTAACTGCTACTACTGTGCCAGATGCACCTACTAGTGTATCTGCAACTAACGGAGCAAATGCAGAATCTTCAATTTCTTTTGTATCAGGAGGAACAGGCGGATCAGCAATTACTTCTTATACAGTTACCTCATCACCAGGTGGAATCACAGCATCTGGAGCATCATCTCCAATAACTGTAACAGGACTGACAAATGGCACTGCTTATACATTTACTGTAACTGCAACAAATGCAAATGGAACATCATCTGCATCAGCATCAAGTAATAGCGTTACGCCAGCCGATATATTAAATGTTGATGTTCTT
>Ga0222713_10005819_pt1 | contig 11875 bp, 7 predicted proteins | sample C33_649DmetaG_FD_165061 | JGI IMG/M metagenome (GOLD analysis project Ga0222713, IMG submission 165061) | Estuarine water microbial communities from San Francisco Bay, California, United States - C33_649D | ecosystem: Environmental > Aquatic > Marine > Unclassified | place: USA: California...
TCGGGCGACATGTCCAAAAGTTGATTGCAATGCTCTTCGCATTGAGCGTAATTTTCAAATAAGTTTTCTATGACCGCCCTATTGTATCTGGCGTACAAGTGACCAGGATTGATTTTGTTCGCATTCTCATAAAGGGTCATAGCGTCGGCATACTTTCCCTGCCATTGCAACCAAAGTCCTTTGTGATAAAGGGCTTCGTCGCTCAATTCGTCCAAGGCGATGGCTTTGTCCAACCACTTGAGGCACATCTCATCTCGTCGATTCAACAAAATGAGGGCCTTTTGCATGGTCGCATCGTAGCTCTGTGCATTCAACCTAAGCAAAGCATCCAGAATGTTTTCTGATCGAGCCGTATCGCCTTGTTCTCGGTACACGAGCGATTCCAAGAGATAAGCCCTATCTCTGAAATCATCCAGTGATTTCAGGACAGTCAAATTGGCCAATGCTTTATCATAATCTTGCCGAGCCACCCACAATCGAGCCTGTTCCATCTTGGCCTCTTGGTAATCGGGTTTCAGTCGCAGAGCTTCAGCAAAATGAAATTCAGCCTGAGGCGACAAAGCAGAGTCTCTCTGCAAGCAGGTTTCAGCCAATCGAAAATGCACCAAGGCCTGATCGGGATTCAGCATCAAACTGGCTTCCAAATCAATTTGAGCTTGTTCAAATTCTTCTTCGTAGTAAAAGGTGTTTCCCCGCAAGTAATACAACTCTGCGTTTCTGGGATCATCCGCAATGCGTTTGCTCAAGGCCCGAATTTCGGGAGAAAGCGTGCTGTCTGAATCAGACAAAACCCGAACACCTGGACCTTCCTGAGATTGGCAAGCCCATACAAAACAGGCCATTGACATCAATAGGAAGTTCCAAGGTTTCATGGTACTCGGGACGGGTTTCGAACCCGTACTGCCACTGCTGGCAACAGGATTTTAAGTCCTGCGCGTCTACCTGTTCCGCCACCCGAGCAAGGATGCGAAATTAATCAAAGTATCCCGGTTTTTGGACGTCAATTAAGGTTTGTTCAATGATGGCCAGGGCTTGGTTCAATTGGGTATCATTGATAACCAATGGAGGAGCAAAGCGAATGATGTGTTCGTGGGTCTGTTTGGCCAACAAACCATTCTTCATCAATGCTTTGCAAACATCGTAGGCCGTCCTTCCCTCACCAAATGGTTGAATCACCACCGCATTCAACAAGCCCTTTCCGCGAATGGTCTGAATCAAATTGGAGTTGATTTTCGCCAATCCTGATCGGAAAACCTCTCCTTGGCGATCAGCGTTTTCAACGAGATTTTCATCCATCAGAACCTCCATAGCCGCTTTAGCCACGGCACAGGCCAGCGGATTACCACCAAAGGTTGAGCCATGCTGACCGGGCTTTAAGGTATTCATGATTTCGTGTGAGGCCAATACCGCCGAAACCGGCAATACGCCCCCGCTCAAAGCTTTGCCCAATATCAAAATATCAGGTTTCACTCCAGCATGGTCACAAGCCAGCATTTTACCCGTGCGGCCCAATCCCGTTTGAACCTCATCGGCTATAAATAGCACATTGTAGCGGGTACACAAATTCCTAACTCCAACTAGGTAATTTTCATCGGGCACAACCACTCCTGCCTCTCCTTGAATGGGCTCGACCATAAAGGCAGCTACATGGGGATCTTGCAAGGCCTTTTCCAAAGCAGCCAGATCATTGTATGGCACACGCTCAAAACCTGGCATAAAGGGTCCAAAATTACCGTAGCTATCGGGGTCACTCGAGCTGCTAACTGCAGCTAAGGTCCTACCCCAGAAATTGTCTTCAGCAAACAGCACTTTGGCTTGGTTCTCTGGAACCTTCTTGATCTCATAAGCCCATTTACGCGCGAGCTTTACGGCCGTTTCGCCACCTTCTACGCCTGTATTCATCGGCAATAAACGATCAAATCCAAGTGTTTCGCACATGAACTTCTCATAGGGCCCCAATTGATCATTGTGAAATGCCCGGCTGGTCAAGGTCAGTTGTTCGGCTTGATCGCGCAAAGCTGACAGTATTCGGGGGTGACAATGCCCCTGATTGACAGCCGAATAAGCCGATAAAAAATCCAAATATGCATGGCCATCGACATCATAAACCCAGACTCCACTGCCCCGTTTCAAGACAACAGGCAATGGGTGATAATTGTGGGCTCCGTATTGATTTTCTAAGTCGATGTAAGATTGGGATAGCTCGGACATGCTTCGAAATTAATAGTTCTGACCCGTTATCTTTGGACAATGCGCTTCCTTTTTACATGGATTGCTATCCTAGCCCCAGCCATCGTTCTGGGTCAGCAGCAATTGGAATGGAATTGGAATCGCATGCACATTGCCATTGACTCTTCGGTTGAATCTGACCTAAGTGCACGATCAGGCGAAATCATCAAAGAATTTCATGCTGCCTTATCAGAGGCAGAGAACACTTTGGGTTACAAAGCCAGTGGGTCCTTGCATTTTGAGGCTTTCAACGACCTAAACGAATACGAATTGGCCTTGCGGGGCCATTCTGCCTATCGGCATTTGCAAGGATGGTCCATTGAGGATGCCAATGACGGAATTTTCCCTTTGTATCTGCATGCCACCAAAGAGGAATTGCAGCAGCAATTGCGTTGGGGAATCGCCTTCTCATTGTTGCGAGAATACCTGTTTGGCATCACTGTCAAACAGCGATTTGACCAAGCCAAGTTGACCCGTTTGCCCGCTTGGATTTTATACGGTTTTTGCCGCTACTTCGCTATGGGATGGGATGCGTCTGATCAAGATGAATGGCAGTACTTTTTTGACAACCGGGCCTTTCAAAATAGCAATCACATCTTGGCCCAAAGTCAGGATGTGTATGGCCAATTTGTGTGGAAAGAACTCAGTTATACCCTGGGAAAAGGCGCCCTTTCATCCTTTTGGTTTGTCATTAAATATACTGGACAAATAGATGCCGCTTTTCAATACCATTTGGGAGTGGATTTTCACCAATGGATGGCTCCCTATTTCAAACAGGACAAGAGCCAATCTCGGACATCCAGCTTGTTTCAAAGCGATCTAGATTGGGGATCAAGCCTGATGGGGCATCCAATTCTCGACATGATTTTGGATTCCGTACCCAACAGAGGTATCGCTACATTTTATTGGCCTGGAAAGCAGGTTGTCGCCTTTAGTGATTTTGAGCGAAATCACCGTTGGGTTCGCATGCGTGATCAGGTATCACTCTGCCGAAGCCTGTGTTTTAACCGAACCCTAATGTGGAATCACAAAGACGGGCACGATTGGGAAAGCCTTTGGAAAGAGGACGATCACTGGGTTTGGTCTCGATGGTCTGAACGCGGAGAATTGGAACAAAGAGAATCATGGGAATTCAAAGGGCACCCCCTTCAAGCCTTTTACATGGATTCTCGATTGTACATCACCGAGCAGATGGGAAGCCATCAGCAAGCCAGTGTTTTTGGCTCCAATGCGCTGCCCCATACCCTGTCAGATTGGAACAAAATTCACGCTTTTCCCCATCCAAGCCTTTTTGAATTCAAACACCAGGACAGCAGCCACCGTTGGTTGTACTCCACCCTGGACCAAAAAATGATAAATGGCCTGACCGAGTATGATGTTCAATTTATAGTGGGAGAATCACAGCCCTTCTGGTCTGTTATAGCCTGCCAAAACGAGGAATATCACTGGTTGTTTGTCTCTGACAGCGCGGCCACTGTTACACTGCTTGGAGAATTGCCACTAGAAGGGCATTTTCCCACTATTGGATATACGGGAAACCCCCAGTTGCGCTACATAACCGACTACCTCGATGGTCAATTGAGGGTTCGACTGTATTCCATCAAAGTCCAGCCCGACTCCCTAAAGGCATTGTCCAAAACCATTCCTTCCTCCTTCCCCCCCAAACGCACGGAAGATGATCCATTGGGCTCAACAACACCCCATAACGTTCAATTCTTAGGGCCATTTGAAAAGCCGACTAGACCGCGAACTCAACTCCTAGCCAGAGAACCGCAATTTCCCAGCATGGAGCTTTCTCCTCATTTGCGTTGGTACTACATCAAACATGCCTCTGTAAAATTGAGCAATCGAAGAAGTTCATTGCTGATTCCCACTGAATTTTCGTTTGGCCAACTGTACAACAGCCCCATTACACCTGATTTTTTTACCCAAATTGAATCGAGTGACCTGCGCCATCGATTGGAAGTAAATGCCCTAATTAGTCCAGATTTCAAGAGAAATTCATTGTCTTTATCGCAGGAATACGATTTGTCAAAAAGACTGACCATTGGACAAGACCTTGAATGGCTTCGCCGCCGAGTGGTTTTGAATGACAACAACAAACATTGGCAATCGTGGAATTTGGAGTTGTATGCCAAACAAACTTGGACGAATAGAAGCCAATTGGCTACGGGTCTGAACTACGAACACGCCTTTTTAGGAAGCCTATTCACCTCTGATGCTTCCCTTTCCGAAACCATCAAAAAACAAGGCATGTGGAGCGCAAACCTGGACTGGAATCGGAATTGCGGTGACTTGCCCTTGATGAGAAGCTTGGATCGCGCAGATTTCAGTGCTCGTTTGGTGGCTGCACATTCTCCTGGATTAACCGGTATGGGAGCAGCTGATTTCAAATTAAACATGAGCAAACAATCGGGTCGTCAATTGCAGTGGAACAGCACCTTGTCGCTCCATTATGCTCCAGGCAAAGACGCTGTTATCTACTGGATTGGAGGCAGCCAAGGTTGGACCAGCCAAGACGCCTGGGTATCGCCCTACAGCGGAATATTTAACGATCGTTCCGTTTGGCAACAAGTGGGGCCTGGAATTAGAGGTTTTCAATCTGGAGCCAGGCTCGGTAGCAGTTATGCTTTATTGAATCAAACCTTGTCTTCGCCCATATTGCAGTATTTGCACAAGGGACTCATGCATTCTGAATTCTCAAAAAGTCTCATTCTGTTTGTTTTCAACGATGTAGGAACCTCCTTCTTTGGTTTGAGCCCTCAAGCAGAAGGCAACCCCTTCAATACCCAATACATCAACACCCCCAACTATTCGTTGTCCGTCACCTCCAAGCGAAATCCCTATTTGGGGTCAGCGGGAATCGGGCTTCAAGCCAGGTTTTTGGGATACCACTGGAGACTAGAGCGCGCATGGGGCTATAAGGAAAGAAAAGTACAATCTCCAGTATGGCACATTTCCATGGGAAAAGCAATTGATTGGGACTGAGAAAAATCTAAAAAAGACCTTCAATCTACCGCTTGCTTTGTGTTATTTTGCAGTCACTACAACTGCATAACATTCATGGGTCTTTTCAGCTTTCTAACACAAGAACTTGCCATTGATTTGGGCACTGCTAATACGCTTATCATTCACAAAGACAAAGTGGTGGTAGACGAACCATCGATAATAGCCTTGGAGCGTCATACGGGCAACGTCATTGCCATTGGTTCGGAGGCCATGCAGATGATGGGCAAAGAAAACGAAGGTATCAAGACCATTCGCCCATTGAAAGACGGGGTAATTGCAGATTTTCAAGCTGCCGAGCACATGATTCGTGGAATGATTAAGATGATGAATCAAAAGCAGAACTGGATCAGCCCGCAGTTGAAAATGGTCATTTGCATTCCGTCCGGAATTACCGAAGTAGAAAAGCGAGCGGTTAAGGATAGTGCTGAACGAAGCGGAGCCAAAGAGGTGTACTTGATTCACGAACCTATGGCCGCCGCTGTGGGAATCGGCATTGATGTCACTCAGCCTCAGGGCAACATGATCATCGATATTGGAGGTGGAACCACTGAAATTGCCATCATCGCCTTGGGTGGTATTGTGTGCGATGAGAGCATTCGAGTAGCCGGCGATGAGTTCAACTTGGACATCGTGGAATACATGCGTCGCGAACACAACCTTTTGATTGGTGAGCGCACCGCCGAAAAAATCAAAATTCATATTGGCTCAGCTTTGCAAGAATTGGAAAGCCCCCCAGACGATTACGCCGTTTACGGACGAGATTTGATGACAGGCATTCCCAAACAAATCATGGTGAGTTACAGCGAAATCGCTCGATCATTGGACAAGAGCATCATGAAAGTGGAAGAAGCCATATTGCGCGCTTTGGAGCAATCTCCGCCTGAATTGAGCGCAGATATCTTGACCAACGGGATTTGGCTCACAGGAGGTGGCGCCTTGTTGCGCGGTCTTGATAAGCGGGTATCGGCCAAGACGAAATTGAAGGTAAACATCGCCGAAGACCCCTTGAGAGCAGTTGTTCGAGGCACCGGAACGGCCCTCAAGAACATCGGTCGTTTCAAGTTTTTGATGACAGCCTAATTCATTGAACCATGAGGATCATTTTCCGTTGGATACGGAAGCAATCCTACCTGCTTTTGGCGATATTCCTGTTTGGACTATCGGTGAACCAAGTCATGCGTTTTCATTTGTACCAACACAGTTTTTATGTGCAATCCAGCATTGGCTTCTACCGCAACATCGATCAATGGAAAGCCGATATTGACTATTACTTCGGGCTTAAAGAGGAAAATGACCGATTGGCCAGGGAAAATCAGCGCTTGCGCTCGCAGCTGAATACTTATGCCTTGAGTCCCGATAGCGTGGAATTGGTGAATCATTTTGACAGTGTGCATCAAAAATCCTTGAGATACGCCTACATTCAAGCCAAAGTCATAAGAAGCAATACCCGGTTGAGGAACAATACCTTGATTCTTGACAAAGGGTCACTGGATGGAATCAAACCGAACATGGGTGTTATCGCCCCAGAAGGGATAGTGGGCATTGTATTGCAAACCAGTGACCATTACGCTTTGGTCATGAGTATTCTGAATTCCAAATTCGAGCTCACTCCCTACTTTCAAGAGCTGCAGCTTCAGCAAGGTGTACTGGCATGGAACGGCAAAAATGCTCGACAAGTAACCATTTCTGAGGTCAACAAAGCCGAACGAATTCGAAAAGGCATGCATGTCCAAACCAGTCATTACAGTACTCTTTTTCCACCTGGATTGCCCATTGGACGAGTCAGTCGAATTTCCGAGTCACCCGATAATACCTATGTAGAATTGGACGTAACTCTGGGTGTTAATTTTCAACGCCTGCAACACGTTACTGTCGTTCAGCATTTATTTGCTGATGAAGAAGCGACATTGATGCAGCACCATCAAGTATTGCAAGGAAATGATTGAAGCCATCAAATACAGCATAGCCGCCATCCTGTTAGCCTTCCTTCAGGCCTATTTGATACAGGAGATCAACATGGGCGTTTGGCTCAAGCCTCTACCCTATGTGGCCATCTTTTTTGTGTTGAATGTACACAGCAACCGCTATGCCGTAATGGTGGCTGCATTTGCCTTTGGTTTCCTCATCGATTTGCTCAGCGGAAGTTTTGGGATGCACACCGGCGCCTGTGTAGCCTTGGCCTTCTTCAAAAATGTTTACGACCGAAACTGGCTTGATATTGATAGCATTACGTTGCAAGGACAGCAGTACTTCAGTCCTGAAGCCAAAAGTTGGCCCGCCTATTTGCAATACATAGGAAGCCTGACCTTTGTGCATCATTTGGTCTTTTTTTCACTGGACTACTTCAAGGCCGATGCCCTGTTTTACATCCTATTGACTGCATTCATAAGCACGATGGGCACCATAGGAATTTCCTTGCTGCTTAGAGCGTTGTTTTCCTCCAGATAACTATGGAACAATACAGCAGTAGAAAATGGATTTTCATCGGCACATTTTTCGCCATTTTACTCTTGTACGCCATGCGAATTGCAGGGCTGCAGCTAGGCAGTACTCCTTACAAAGAAAGGGCAATCAACAATGCCTTGAACAAAGTGACACTGTACCCGGGTCGCTCTGTTTTGTTTGATCGAAACGGTAGAATACTGGTTCGCAACACCCCATCTTATGATTTGAAGGTATTTCCCAAAAAAATGGGAAAAGCCGACTCTGTATTGATTTGCCAAATCTTGGGTCTTGACTCGGCCGATTATACAGAACGCACACTAATGGCTTGGATCAATTCCAAAAAAAGACAACGAAACAACTCCTACAACCGCTCAGCCGTTTTTTATTCCAATTTGAGTCCTGAACAATATGCCATCATCAGAGAAAACCTCTACCGATTGAAGGCTTATTATGTGGAACCCAAAACCGATCGATTGTACAACTTCAATGGAAGTGCTCATGCTTTCGGATACCTAGGAGAGGTTTCAGAAGAGCTCCTCAATGAAGACCCTTACTACCAACCCGGTGATTTGGTTGGAATTACCGGTCTTGAAAAATACTACGAAACCCAGATTCGCGGCATCAAAGGCGTCAAAACCGTTTGGCAAGACCGAACCTACGTGGAACAAGGCACTGTCAAGAATGAGTCTTTCAACAAACCGGCCATAGCTGGGCCGGATGTAACTCTGAGCCTAGACATGACCTTGCAGTTGTTGGCTGACTCCCTCATGGCCGGAAAACGAGGCAGCATCGTGGCCATCGAACCCAAGACGGGCGAAGTTCTGGCCTTTTACAACAGCCCCAACTACAACCCCAACTTATTGGTCGGTCAACAGCGAACCGATGAATTTCGCAAATTGTTGATTGATCCCAAAAAACCCTTGTACAACAGAGCCGTAAAAGGTGTTTATCCGCCGGGAAGCACAGTGAAACCTGTATTGGCCCTGATTGGATTGCAGGAAGGCATATGCAGCCCTGAAACGCAGCATTCCTGTTCAGGAGGCTATCACATGGGCTCCATCACCGTGGGCTGCCACCCTCACCCCAGCCCTTTGGCCCTGACCCAATCGATTCAGATCAGTTGCAATGCCTATTACTGCCAATTGTTCCGAGACATCATCGATGCTCCCAAGTATGGAAATGTGAGGGACGGATATGCCGTTTTGGAATCGTACTGGCGAAAATTTGGCTTGGGAAGCCCCACGGGAATTGATTTGCTCGGCGAATCAAGTGGCAATATTCCCAGTTTGGCCCAATTGGATCGTCGCCACGGCTCTAAATGGCGCAGTTCGATGATCATTTCTCTGAGTATTGGACAGGGAGAAATCTTGCTGACTCCCTTGCAGATGGCGAATCTAGCAGCCATCATAGCCAACCGCGGCTATTACTACACCCCTCACTTGGTTAAACACATTGACGGATTCAGCGATACCGCTTGGAATCGCCGTTTTCAAACCCCTCATTATACGGGGATAGAGCCTCGACACTTCGTACCTGTCATTCAAGGCATGGAAATGGTCACCCAAGTGGGAGGAACTGCACGCGGGGCAGGAATCGACAGCGTTGTCGTTTGTGCCAAAACCGGTACTGCTCAAAACCCGCACGGAAAGGACCACTCCTTGTTCATTGCATTTGCGCCCAAAGACGATCCACAAATCGCCATTGCCGTGATTGTAGAAAACGCGGGATTTGGAGCCACCTACGCTGCTCCTATCGCGAGCTTGATGATGGAGCGCTATTTGCATCCTGAACGAGACACACGCAAGCCCTACATGAAAGAATCGATGTTCAACTCCCGATTGGAAAATCCATGAGCACGAATTCTTTTCAAGGCGCCGACAACCGAATGGACCCCATCGCATTGATGGCGTATATCGGTTTGGTTCTCATTGGTTTTCTCAACGTCTACTCTGCCAGCGCGGTTGTGGATCAAGAGTTTTTCGACTTCTCAACTGTGGCAAAAAAGCAATTGGTTTTCATGGCCAGTGCAGGTATGATCGCGCTGTTTTTGTCGTATGCCAATGTTCGTCTCATCGATTATTTCTCTTTCGGTTTTTACGCCATTGCCATCGCATTGAACATCGCGGTCCTCTTTGTGGGAAAAGAGGTGGCCGGTGCCAAAAGCTGGTTTGGTTTTGGCGGCCTGGGCATACAGCCTTCTGAATTTGCCAAAGTGGCTACCGCGCTAGCACTCAGCAAATTTCTAGGCACTTATGGAGTCCGTTTCAAGGGATGGAAAAATGTCAGCATCTCCTTGTTGCTCTTCCTCTTGCCCATGGGTTTGATTTTGCTGCAAAACGACACGGGAAGTGCTTTGGTCTTTTTGGCATTCTTTTTCATGCTCTACAGGGAGGGACTTCCCGGTTACATCTTGGTGTCTGCCATTTGGTTGGGGTTCTTGGCCATTGTTAAAATCTACCTCGAAAGCCTGGGCATCTCCTATTGGTACGAGTACGGCATACTCGCCGGTGTGGCTAGTTTGGTCATTTATTTTGCCCGAACCAACAAACAGTTGATTCGCCTTACCGTGGTCATTCTCAGCATTTCGTTGCTGTACTCAGCCGCCATCGGATGGTTCTACAATACCGTACTTCAACAGTACCAACGGGATCGAATCGAATTGGTTCTGCAATTGAAAGAAGACCGCTTGGGTGTAGGTTTCAACTTGGAACAGAGCAAAATAGCCATTGGGGCGGGTCAATTCGCCGGTCGCGGATTCATGGAAGGAACCCAAACCAAAATGGGCTTTGTTCCCGAGCAACACACCGACTTCATCTTCTGTACCATTGGTGAAGAATGGGGGCTCTTGGGCGTCTTGACCTTTTTCTTTGTTTACGGCTCACTATTGATTCGATTGGTCTTGTTAAGTGAACGACAAACAACGACTTCGGCACGAGTCATGGGATACTCAGCTGCGAGTATTTTGTTCGTGCATTTTGCGATCAACATCGGCATGACCATTGGAATTGTTCCGGTTATAGGCATTCCGCTGCCGTTCATTTCTGCCGGAGGAAGCAGTTTGTGGGCCTTCACTGTGCTTCTTTTCACCTTTCTTCGAATGGACCAAAAGCGCAAATAACCCTTAAATTTACCCTATGAAATCACCCATCGGCTCCAAAGCCTTGGCTGCAATGAGCATTGCTGTACTCATTGCTTCATGTTCAGAAGACCATTCGGGCAAATTCGAGCTCATTGACCCCAGTTCATCTGGGCTGGAATTCACCAACGAGGTACCTGAAAATGATAGTCTCAACCAATTCACCTACCACTACTTGTACAATGGCAATGGCGTGGGAATTGGGGATTTGGACAACGACGGCCTTCCCGAGGTTTTCGTCAGTTCCAATGCCTCAAGCTGTCAATTGTTCCACAACAAGGGCCAAATGCAGTTTGAAAACATCACGGAATCTGCTGGAGTAGGTACTAGCGATTGGTGTACCGGCGTCAGCATGGCCGACATCAATAACGACGGTCTTTTGGACATCTATGTTTGTCGATCAGGGCCATCGCAAAATCCCGATAAAAAGAGAAATCTACTGTTTATCAATCAGGGGAACTTGAAATTCAAAGAAGAGGCCAAGCGATACGGCTTGGATGATCCAGGCAATGCGACGACAGCGAGTTTTCTGGATTTTGACCGAGACGGCGACTTGGATTTGTATGTAGCCAATCACGCTGATCGGTTTTTCTCTGACGTGGATATTCGCTTTTCCAAGACCTTTCGACTGGATGCCAATAGCCAACAACACTTGTACCGCAATGATGGTGAATCATTCACCGATATCAGCGAAGAGGCTGGTGTTAAAGCGATGGGCTATGCCTTGAGTGCTACTGTTTTTGATATCAATGGCGATGGTTGGGATGACATTTATGTCTGCAACGATTACCACGTTCCTGATTATGTGCTCATCAATAACCAACAGGGAGGTTTCAACGACGAAAATTCTCAGCGATTCAAGCACACGAGCAACAACAGCATGGGCAGCGATCAAGCCGACATCAACAACGACGGCAAGCTGGATTTCTTGTCGGTTGATATGTTGGCTGATGATCAGAGGCGCTTCATGACCATGGGCGGCCCAAAAGACTATGATTACACCATGGTGGGCATCAAGAATGGCTACGGGTACCAGTACATGAAAAACGCCCTTCA
>Ga0222713_10005820_pt1 | contig 11874 bp, 13 predicted proteins | sample C33_649DmetaG_FD_165061 | JGI IMG/M metagenome (GOLD analysis project Ga0222713, IMG submission 165061) | Estuarine water microbial communities from San Francisco Bay, California, United States - C33_649D | ecosystem: Environmental > Aquatic > Marine > Unclassified | place: USA: California...
GGCTCTGATGGCTTTTTCCGATACGGCGCTGTCCTTCGGCCTTTCCGCCGGACTGCTGATAGGCCTCGGACTCAGCGGCACAGCTTTTGGTGTCGTCATGGGCGTCGCCGGCCGCGCAGTCCCCGCACAACGGCGCGGAACCGCGTTGGGGATAGTCGGCGCCGGCGGATCTTTCGGTCAGTTCGCGATGCTGCCCTACGGTCAGGCCCTGATCGGACAATGGGGCTGGTTAACCGCGTTGCTCATTCTGGCTGCAGGCGCTTTTTTGATGATCCCCCTCGCCATGGGATTGGTCGCCTCAACCCAGTCAGGGGCTGATCAGCGGGAACAAACATTGCGGGAAGCGCTGAAGGAAGCAGCGTCGCATAAAAGCTTCAGATTGCTGACACTGAGTTTTCTCGTGTGCGGCTTCCAGACCACTTTCATCATGGTTCACCTGCCTGCTTACCTGGTAGACCGGGGCCTGACTCCCAGGGATGGCATGATGGCCCTGGCAATGGTGATGTTTTTCAATATCGTGGGCTCCTACGGTTCCGGCGTGCTGGGCGATCGATTCAGCAAGAAATACCTGTTGACCCTGATTTACGCAGTCCGCGCCGTGGCGCTGACGGGTTTTCTTGTATTGCCGATCACCACCGCATCAACCTGGCTGTTCGCCATTTTCTTCGGCCTGGTATGGCTGGGCACTGTCCCGCTGACCAACGGGCTGATCGGCCAAATCTTTGGCGTGCGTTATCTGGCCACCTTGTTCAGCATCACCTTCTTCGGCCACCAGATCGGGAGCTTCCTCGGAGTCTGGCTCGGCGGCTATGTTTTTGACACCACCGGTTCCTACCAGATCGTATGGCTGATCTGCCTCGGTGCCAGCGTCGTCGCAGCCATCATGTGCCTGCCCATCAATGAACAACGGATCGCCCCGGTCCGTGCCAGTCAGCCTGCGACATGAACGCGACCGAACTTCACCGCATGGCCAAGTGGCTGATAGTCGTGGGGCTATCCCTGCTGGTCGCCTGGTTTGCGTTTCGCGGCTATCTCAACCCCTCCTTTTTGGTCGGTTTTTCGTTATCCTGTTAGCCGATGAACGCGTTATCCGACCTCACAGATATCCTGGCTTCCTTTGTCGACGGGTTCCCCTGGCCGGCAATGCTGCTGGACGACAACGGGGTCATCCGCTTCATCAACCGGGAAATGAAAAGCAATGCAGCACTGCATGTCGTTGAAGTCGGCACGCATTTGTCAGTAGCACTTCCGGATTACTGTAACGCGCTCCAGGGGGCGCCAGCCTGGCTGGTTTCACAGGATGTCGAAGTTATCAATCCCCTGACCTCGCAGCCCGTGCGCATTTGCCTGAGGAAACTTCCAATCGGCTCATGCCTGATGATGGCGAGCATGCCCAATCCGGAATTGGATCTTGGCGCCACCCAGACTTCCCGACTGGCTTCGCTGGGCTTCATGGTTGCCGGCGTATGCCACGAGGTTGCCAATCCCCTGACTGCCATCAATTCCATGATCCAGCTTCTGCAATCCACGCCTATGCAGCCGGAGACCCTGGAGCGTGGACTGGCGAATATTGCCGCCAACGTGCAGCGCGTCCTCAACATCACCGCAAAACTCAATGATTTCTCGCGATGCAGCGTTGACCAGCAAAGTCTGATTACGGTTGATCAGCCTATACAGGGCGCACTGGCTAATGCACAACAGCGAGCATTGTTTCGTCAGATCACGATTGAACAAAAATTCACCACTGACCTATGGGTATTTGGCGTGCTCGATCAGTTGGAACAGGTGTTCTCCAATATTTTGTTGAATGCCGCCCAGGCGATGGATGGTCATGGGCATATTTCCATCGTATCCGCCCCCAAAAACGGCCACGCAGAAATCATCCTTCATGATTCCGGCCCGGGAATCGCGCCCGGACACCTGTCGCGGCTTTTCGAGCCTTTCTTTACCACCAAGCCAACAGGACAAGGCACCGGACTGGGGTTAGCCATCAGCAACGAGATCCTTATCGAACACGGTGGCAGTCTGCATGCGGACAACCATCCTGATGGAGGTGCGCGCTTCACGGTTCGCCTGCCACTGCGTGAGAGAAAGACATGAGCACGGCGCGGACATATCGCAGTGAGCAAGTGCTGGTCATCGAGGACGACCCTGGCGTAGGCGAGGTCGTGAAGCTGCTCCTGGAAAACATGCGCTACCGGGTCGAGCTGGTGAATCGTGGTGACGCGGGGCTGACTCGTGCACTTACGGGAGAGTTCGATCTTCTGGTTACCGATCTGCGTCTTCCGGACCGGGATGGACTATCCATCATTCGTGAGGTGCACGAGGCAGGGCTTGATTTGCCCATGATCCTGATGACCAGTTTTTCTTCAATCGACACCGCAATCAATGCGCTGCGCAATGGCGCGGTCGATTACATCATCAAGCCTTTCAGTAATGATGATTTTTCACATGCAATCGAGCGCGCATTGTCCGAGCGTCGCATACGCCGTGAGAACGCTCTCCTCAAGCGCAGTCTGAAAAAAAATATCGGCGCACCGATCATTGGCAACTCCAGCGGCATCAGACGGGTGTTCAACCTGATTGAAAAAGTGGCCCCTTCCGAGGCCAGTGTGCTGATCCACGGCGAAAGCGGCACGGGTAAAGAGCTGGTCGCCCAGGCCATTCACGCGGCCAGTCCGCGGGCCAGCGGTCCTTTTGTCCCCATCAATTGCGGCGCCATCCCTGCCGACCTGCTGGAATCTGAACTGTTCGGCCACGTCAAGGGTGCCTATACCGGTGCGGTTACCTCGACAGAAGGTCTGCTGCGAGAGGCGAACGGCGGCACCCTTTTTCTCGATGAAATTTCGGAATTGGCCCCTGCTTTGCAAGTCAAACTGCTCAGGGTTATTCAGGAAAAACAGGTGCGCCCCGTGGGTTCCAAACACGAATACCGCACCAATGTCCGGTTCCTTGCGGCGACCAACCGGGATTTGAAGCAGGAGCTTGAGAAGCAGACTTTCCGCGCTGATCTCTACTATCGGCTAAATGTCATCAATATCCATGTTCCACCGCTGCGTGAAAGAGGAGCGGATGTGGACCTGCTGGCGCACCATTTCATCGAGCATCACAGCCAGCGCCTTGGCAAGAAAATTACGGGAATAAGTCCTGAATTCCAGCAGTTTCTGCACTCCTATCACTGGCCTGGCAATGTGCGTGAACTGGAAAACCTGATAGAGCGTGCGGTGATCCTTGCAGACAATGAAACTCTGAACGGCATGGATTTCACTGATACCGCGGTGGCGGCTGCCCCGCCACCTGCCGATGAGTTCACGAACGATGCCGTCGAGCAGGCTTTGTCCATTGAGCGTTATATCGAGGCTTTTGTCCGCCGCTATCAGGATACGCACAGCGAGATTGAACTGGCGGCCATGCTCGGTATCGGTCGCAAGGCCCTGTGGGTGCGCCGCAATCGTTGGGGTTTGAAGCGTTCTGGTAATCGGACAAACCGCCCTTCAGCACCTGCCCCATGACTATGGGGAATCATTCCGAATCAAGAAGCGTTTCAAAAAGAAACGGTATCCGGGTTTTTCCTAAGGGATTTAGAAAATAGCTTTTGTATTTAAGTACTTGGTTTGAAAGGCCAGTGGCACAGGGATTGCTTAAGAAAAAGTCTTTCGAACCCCATCGCTCCAGGAGGGCAACCATGGCAGAGCAAGCTGCAGAAAAACGTAAAAAGGTCACCATTCCTTCTCTGAACAAGAAACGGGAAAACAAGGAACCCATTGTTCAGTTGGCGGTTTATGACTACGAGACTGCCATCATTGCCGACCGGGTGGGGGTCGATATTCTTTGCGTTTCAGATACCGGTGGAATGGTCCTTTTCGGTCACGAATCCACCACCTCAGTGTCTTTCGAAGAAGTCATGTATATGGCTCAGGCCGTAAAGCGCGGCTCCCAGTACGGATTGCGCATGGTCGATATGCCGTACATGAGTTTTCACCTCTCTGCGCAACAGGCCGTGGACAACGCGGCAAAGTATGTGTCCCAGGCCGGTGCCGAGGTGATGAAGTGCGAAGGCAACCAGCACCATGCCAAATACATTGAGGCGATCGTCAAGGCCGGCATACCGGTGCAAGGCCACATCGGCATCACGCCCATGCGCATGCCGCAACTGGGTGGCTTCATCGCTCAGGGTAAAACCGCTGACCGGGCCAAGGAGTTGGTTGACGATGCCTGGGCGATGGTCGATGCAGGGTGCTTTTCAATCATGTGTGAAGTGACAACCGCAGAGGTTTGCCAGTATCTGTCGGAAGTGCTGCCTGTGCCGGTCATCAGTCTCGGAGCCGGGAACCAGGCCGATGGTGTGCATATCATCGGCTCCGATCTCTTCCATCTGTATGAAAAACATGTTCCCCGGCATTCAAAAATTTATGTCGACCTGGTACCGATTATCGAGAAAGGTCTTTGCGATTACCGCGATGAGGTTCGCAAGCGCATTTACCCCGGCAAGGAACATTCGGTGTACATGAAAGACGATGAACTGAAAAAGTTCATGGATGTAGTCGGCTGGAAAGGCAAGCCGAACCAGCGCTTTCCTGTAGGCAAGTAACCGGGGGTGTTTTGGGACAGCCCGATTTAGCCGCACAAAACGCCAGCTGCGCGGAACTTCTCGCGCAGACGGCGTTTTTTCGCGTCTGCTCCCCTCAGCAGATTGCGCAAATCTCCCGGCTCGGGCGAATCGAGTATTTCTCCCAGGACAGCCGTTTCTACGGTCTGGGTGAACCTGCTGCGGATTTTTATGTTCTGGTCGAGGGGATGGTTCGTTTTACGATCGGTCATGGCGCACGCCAGACGCATGCCGGCCAGATTCTCAAGCGGGGAGAATTATTTGGATGGGCGGCGCTGGTTGAGAACGCCCAAAAACGAATTGCCGGGGCCATGGCCATTACATCCTGCACAGTCATTGCCTTCAATGGTGATCAACTGCTGATCCTGATGGAACAGGATCATTCTCTTGGTTTCCGGATCATGAAGCAGTTGAACGCCCTCATCACCGGCAATCTGACTGCGTTCGCTTCCGGGTAAGTCTTGATCGACTGGATCTGGCTCGGACCGGTCGCATTCGTAGTCGGCACCCTGATCGGCGCCGTCGGCATCGGCGGAGTTTTGCTGATTCCCGCCCTTATTGCTTTTGCGGGTCTCGGCATACATGAGGCCATGGCGACGGCACTTTTCACTTTCGCTTTCACCGGCATTACCGGAACTGTACTTTTCCAGCGCCGTGGCAGCATTGACTGGCATGTCACGACACCGGTCTGCGCAGGCGCCCTGTTCTTTGCATTCGCCGGCGCATGGATGAATTCCATGACCAGGCCTGTGGCACTGGCCTTGATACTTGCCGGTATCATCATTTTTGCCGGGGTCTACACCCTGGCTACCTGGCATGGATTGCGTCACCCCGCATTGCATCAACGCCCCAGGGCCCAGCGCGCGTTGTTGACAGGTATTGGTGCCGTCGCAGGATTTGGCTCAGGACTGACCGGTGTGGGCGGACCTGCACTGTCAGTTCCGATGATGGTGCTTTTCGGTTTTCCCGCCCTGTCTTCGATCGGTGCCAGTCAAGTCATACAGATCATCGCCGCGGTTTCAGGAACCCTGGGCAACCTGCGATTCGGCACGGTGAATTTCAGTGTTGCTGCTGGCGTCACACTGCTCGAAATCGCAGGCGTTTTTCTGGGCGCACGAATCGTACATGCCATTAACGCGGATATCCTGCGCAGATTTGTCGCCATATTGTGTATCGTTGTCGGTGCTTTCCTCATCTTCAGAACACTGGGGAGCTGAGGCACTGACTCCGCTGGAACGATATTTCGAAAGCCGCGGCAGCAGCTGGTGCCAGCCGCTGCCGGGTTTGCGCCTGCCGCACCGATTTACTCATCCGCAGGAAGAGCATCTGGCCACACGCCGGTCAGCGGGTATTTTCGACTTTTCCTTCATGGCCTGCATTGAACTGAGCGGGCCCGGCAGCCGCGCCTTTCTGCATCGCCTTCAGACGCGCAATCTTTCCCATTTGAAACGCGGTCGTATCGCCTACACGTTATTGCTTCGGCATGACGGCACGGTGCTGAACGATGCCACAGTCTGGTGTTTTGACGATGGGCATTACGCCCTGTTTACCGGGCGCCGGTCTGATTTGTCACATATCCGTCGAGTCGCCGCTGATTTCGATGTCGTTCTGGACAACCGTTCGGATGCACATGCGGTTATCGCTGTGCAAGGACCCCTTGCCAGTCGCATCGTCAGCAGTGTGATCGATCAGCCTGCGCCTGACCTGCCCTATTTCGGGTTCTGGTCGACCGAGTTTGGCGGTAAGGCTTGCTGGATAGCTCGTATGGGCTACAGCGGCGAGTCGGGCTTTGAATTGCTCGTGCCCGCGGCCGAGGGGCCTGCACTTTGGCAGGCATTGCGCCGCAAGGGGGGCGGCCTGGACGTGCTCGAATGTGGTTTCGCCGCGATGAACTCGCTGCGCATCGAAGCCGGGCACCTGTTGTTCTCCAACGAGCTTGCCTTGGAGGTGACGCCTTATGAGTTGGGGTTTACACGTCTCGTCGACCTGTATCCCCATGATTTTATTGGAATATCAAGGCTGCGCCAGCAGCGCTGGGCCGTTCCGGATCGCCGCCTTGTCGGATTGTTGCCAGCGGTACCCGCAGACCCCGGGTTCGGAACGCCACCGTCACATGCCAACCCTGAAAAGGCAGAAGGAATTCTGACCAGCGCCTGCTATTCGCCCCTGCTCCGGCGATGGATTGGAATGGGCTACGTTAACTCAACGCTTGTTCCCGAAGGTCATCGCCCCGGCACCAGGCTGCTACTTTCCAATGGCATTACCGCAATCGTCGCCCGGCTGCCCTTCTACGATCCCGGAAGACGCATTCCAAGATCTGCTGACTAACCAGCCCGACCCGACCCGGATGCGGCACGCTCGGCAGCCGTAACGGTATTGGCCAGCAACATGGCCACGGTCATCGGCCCCACGCCACCAGGTACGGGAGTAATCCAGCCCGCCCGGCGGCTTACCGACTCAAAATCCACATCCCCAGCCAGACGTCCGTCGGGTAACCGGTTGATGCCGATATCAACAACCACTGCGCCCGGTTTGACCATTTCAGCCACGACCAGTCCGGGCTTGCCAACCGCTGATATCAGTATGTCGGCACGCGCTGCATGCGTTGCCAAGTCCGGCGTCCTGGAGTTACAGACCGTTACGGTAGCTCCGGCATTGATCAGGAGCAGGCTCATGGGCTTACCGACAATGGCACTGCGCCCGATGACCACCGCATGTTTTGATTGAATGTCAATTCCGGCCAGGTCAAGCATGGTAATCACGCCCAACGGGGTGCAAGGTACGAAGGCAGCCTGCTTGCCTTCTACAAGAGCACCCAGATCACGGGGGTTGAATCCATCCACGTCCTTGGCTTCCGCAATTGCTCGCGACACCCGCCAGGCATCCAGCGCCGGCGGCAAAGGCAACTGGACAATTATTCCGTGTATGGCCGGGTTCTGGTTCAGGCTATCGAGCAGATTAACCACCTTCGATTCGGGTGAATCGCCCTCGAGATGATGCACCTCGGAGTGCACTCCTATTTCCGCACAGGCGCGCACCTTGTTGCGAACGTAAGTTCGCGAAGCGGGATTGTCACCGACGAGAATTGCGGCCAGGCCGGGCTGCACGCCATGCGACCTGAGCACGGAAATCCGGGCTTTCAGACCGGCATAGACTTGCAGGGCAATGGCCGCGCCGTCGAGTATGCGGGCGGCCATGGTTCAGGAAGGAAAATCAGGTGGTAACAGGTATTTTTTCGGTTGCATGGCGAGTGAGGCTGCGTTCTGCGGCGGCGACAGTATTGCATATCAGCATGGTCACTGTCATCGGCCCCACCCCGCCAGGAACCGGCGTTATGTAGGACGCCTTGTTCTTGACATTTTCGAAATCCACATCACCCACCAGCTGGCCGTCAGAAAGACGGTTAATTCCCACATCGATTACCACTGCACCACGCTTGACCATGGGGGCAGTGATCAGTTTCGGACACCCGGCGGCGATGACCAGAATATCAGCAAGTATCGTGTATTGAGCCAGATCGCGGGTCTTGATATGGCAGATGGAAACCGTGGCCTCTTTTGCCATCAGCATCAGCGCCATCGGCTTGCCGACAATATTGCTGGCCCCGACCACGACTACGTTCTGTCCTTCAATGGGAATATTTTCATACTCGAGAAGGCGCTGCACTCCGTATGGCGTGCAAGGCGGGAAAATGTTGTCCTCGCCAACAACCAGGCCGCCAACATTGTATAGATGGAAGCCGTCGACATCCTTCTCAACTGAAATGGCTCCCAGCAGATGCCTGGGCTCCAGATGCCCCGGGAGCGGTAATTGCACGAGTATGCCGTGGATGGCCGGATTCTGGTTGAGTTCACGGATACGCTGAAGAATCTCCTTTTCCGATGCCGTGGCGGGAAATTCATGAACTTCAGAATGCAGGCCCACTTCCGCGCATGCCTTGACCTTGTTACGCACGTAAACCCTGGATGCCGGGTTTTCGCCAACAATCAACACGGCCAAACCCGGGCAAACGCCTTTTTTCTTCAAGGCATCGGCCCGGGCCTTCCATTCCTGGCGAACATGCCGTGCAACCGCATTTCCATCTATGAGTTTTGCTGTCATATCAAATGTCCGGCCTGAGGATGAATGCGTTGTTAAGTCCGGAAACCGGCAGCAATGAACAGCGCCATGCTGAACGCCATACAGCCGTAGCCGAGATAGTTAAGCTGCCGGGCACGCTGCTCGCCAACAGCCGCGCGCTTCTGGAGCCATGAGGCCAAGGTCGAGGCAAAAGCTCCGACAATGGCGAGACCTACGACAACCTCCCTGCTCAGCAGCGTTTCCAAGCGTGTCATTCCTTGACCATGCGCTTGGAATAGGCTTCGACAAAATCGGCTGCGGCACGGCTGCCCTTGGAAAACGATTTCATGGCTTCTTCGTGCAAAATGGAAAGTGCCTGGATCTTGATTTCATTGGCACGGTCATTGTTTACGATATCCGAGAGTTTGCGCGGTCTCGGCAGATCAACTTCCAGCACCGCCCTCACTTGGGTCGGGATGTTCGACATGATGAGCAGGCGGTCAGCGAGAAAAATCGCTTCGTCAATGTCGGTGGTGACAAAAAAATTCGTTCTACGGTTTTCCTCGTAGAGGCCGGCATAGTATTCCCACATCAGCTCCTTGGTCATTGCGTCGAGCCCGCGAAACGGCTCGTCCAGGATCATCACGCGCGGGTTATTGATCATGGCTCTCGCTAGTTCAGCCCGCCGTTGCATGCCTCCAGAGAGCTGCGTCGGATACTTCTTCCTGAAATCCTTGAGGCCGACCTTGTTGAGCAGAAACTCCGCAAATTCAAGGGTTTCCTTGGTCAGTTCGCCACGGGCACGCGGACCGTAGAGGATGTTGTCATAAGTGGTCATCCACGGGAAAAGCGCGCTTTCCTGGAAAAGCACAAGGCGATCCTTGTCAGGCCCCGCAACCGGCTTGCCGTCTATGGTTATTGTCCCGGAACTAGGCTTCTCGAAGCCTGCCAGCAACCTGATCAGCGTGGATTTGCCACACCCCGAGGGACCAATCATGACGGTCAACTTGCTTTTTTCGACCCGGAAAGAACAATTCTTGACCACCTCCTTGCGGAACTGATCATGCCCGTAGTGCTTGCTGACGCCTTCTATTACAAGCTCTCCGGCTTCGATGGATGGTCTGATGTTGTTATCGCTCATATCCGGATTCCTATCGCAACCGCAGCCACGGAGTTACGTACTTGCCTAAAGCACGCAGCAATTCGCTTGAGAAGAAACCTGCGATGCCGATGCTGATCATCCCGACTACGATCTGCTCGTAGGAGCCGCCGACATATGAATTCCAGATAAAAAAGCCCAATCCGCCACCGGCCGTGCCGCCGATCTGGCTGCCACCACCGGAAATCATTTCAGCGGCTACCACCACCTCCCAGGTAATGCCCATCCCTACAGCTGAACCCACCACGATCGAGGGGAGTGTTCCGGGAAGTATGATCCGGCGGAAAATATCCCATGAACTCGAGCCCATGCTCTGAGCCGCCTGGAAAAAACGCCCGTCAATTGATCTGGCCCCACCGACTACGTTGATGACGATGGTATAGAAGGCCCCCAAAAATGTGACAAACGTGATCGACAGTTCCTGTGTCGGCCAGAAAATGATGGACGCAGGAACCCAGGCCAGGGGGGGGATCGGGCGCAGCACCTCGAATGAAGGGAAACCGATGTTATATGCCGTGCGGCTTACGGCGAGCAACAGTCCAAAAGGAATCCCGATCAGCATTGCGGCAATGAATCCCCCCATGACCCGGAAGAAACTCATGTACCAGCTGTGCCAGTATCCGACATCGCCAAGCACGCCTATCCATGCCTGCAGCACTTCCGTGGGTGCAGGCACCGCACCGATCCAGGGAAGACTGACCTGCCTCCAGCCGATGAGGGTATTGAGTTCGCGCAGCCATGCGAAAGCTTCCCACTTTATCCAAACCTTGGATTGAGATCCAAGTTCCCAAAAGAGGAGAAACATGCCTATGGAAAAAGCGCCACGCCACAGAGCCGGACCGAATATTTTTTTTGCATTCATTGATCAGCCTTCCTTTTCCCCGGCTGCAAAGGCTTTGAGCGCCTCTTCATGCACCGCCTCACTGGTCTCATCAATCAATTCGCGGAAACGCTTGGAAGTCAGTACGCTGTAATCCCGGGGATGCGGAATGTCCACGTTGAGAACCTTTTTCGGGCGACATGGGCGTGTCGTCATGATCGCCACCTTGTGACCGAGAAATACCGCCTCCTCCAGGTCGTGGGTAATGAAAAATATGGTGACCTTGTTTTTGTAATAGATTTCGAGCAGTGCTTCGTGCATGACTGACTTTGTCAGCGAATCCAGCGCACGGTAAGGTTCGTCGAGCAGCAAAACTTTCGGATCATTCATCAGCGCCCGGACGATTTCGACGCGACGCCGCATTCCGGATGAAATTTCCCCCGGAAAGTTATGCTCAACACCTGACAGACCGGCATCAGCCATCATCGACATGGCTTTTTCATTTGCCTCTGCCTTGGTCATCCGGCCTTGCATGATCGGGCCGAATGCGACGTTATCCAAAACGGTCTTCCAGGGGAAAAGCGCGCCATTCTGAAAAACGACAATCCGGTCCGGCCCTGGTTCCGCCTGGGGTTTGCCATCTCCGCAAAGCAGTTCACCGTCGAGGTGTATGGAGCCCGAATTGATGCTGTGAAAACCGGCGATGGCGTTGAGCAGGGTCGTCTTGCCGCACCCTGAGGGGCCGACGATCATGCAAATTTCGCCGGCAGCAATATCCAGTGAGCAATGATCGACGGCCATGACGGCCGCACCTTCCGGGTCATAGATTTTGACCACGTTGTCGATGCGGATGGCGCCTTTGCCCGTAGGGGCTGCGCCAGACTGCGCAGGAGTTGCCGTAGTGTTCATCAGTTATTCCCGCTCAGCGCGAGTTCCCGTACCCGCCACTGCATCATGTAATCGCCTGCGATGCGCACCATCGCACTGGTGACATACCCCACTGCCCCCAACGTCACCATGCCAATGATGATCGTTGGATACCGAACGGTGGTATATGAATTGTTGATCACGTAACCCAGGCCGAACTGTCCGGACACCATTTCGGCTGCCACAAGGGAAAACCAGCAGACGCCAACTGATATTTGCAGGCCGGTGAAAATATAGGGCATGGCTCCGGGGATGATGACATGGCGGAAAACCTGCCAGCGATTCGCCCCCAGACAGTAA
>Ga0222713_10005821_pt1 | contig 11868 bp, 10 predicted proteins | sample C33_649DmetaG_FD_165061 | JGI IMG/M metagenome (GOLD analysis project Ga0222713, IMG submission 165061) | Estuarine water microbial communities from San Francisco Bay, California, United States - C33_649D | ecosystem: Environmental > Aquatic > Marine > Unclassified | place: USA: California...
CCCACAACACGCCCTGGGCGGCCAGCTCATCGATAATGGCCTTCTTCTGCCTGGCATCACTCCAGCGGCGTAGAAACTGATCCAGCGAGGCAAACTGCCTGCGCACGCGCTCACGCGTGAAATCCCGCAACGACTCGGTGATGAGTTTTCCATCCGGGCCGTAGTACTGAACGCGCTCCGCTACCACCGTCACCGGCACACTGTCGACCACATAGCGCTGACGAGACTCACCCACAGAGTTGCCGCCTGGCGGCCAGCCAATCTCACCTTCGCATTCCGCACCGTTTGTTGTGAGAGGCGCCTCGGGTCCATCCGGCGGCACGGGCGGGTCGGCCGGACCGGGGCTGTAGATCTGCACGGGGTCACCATCGAAGGCCGGATCCGCGAACAGCTCTGTGGCCTTCTTGAAATCCATGATGGTGAACCAGTATTTGCCGTAGTCCTCGTTGATGCGCGTCCCGCGGCCGATGATCTGCTTGAACTCGGTCATCGACTTGATGTGCTGGTCGAGCACGATCAGCTTGCAGGTCTGGGCATCGACCCCCGTGGTCATCAATTTGCTGGTAACCGCGATGACCGGATAACGCGCTTCCGGGTTGATGAAATTATCGAGCTCCGCCTTGCCTTCCTTCTCGTCGCCGGTGATGCGCATGACGTACTTGCGGTTCTCGCGGACGCGATCAGGGTTGAGGTTGACCAGCGCCTGGCGCATGCGCTCGGCGTGGTCGATGTCATCGCAGAAGACGATGGTCTTCTGGTAGGGATCCGAGGCCTGGAGAAATTCGGTGACCTTCTGGGCAACTGCGTAAGTGCGGGCCTCGACGACCAGCGCGCGGTCCATGTCGCGCAGGTTGTAGATGCGGTCCTCGATAAGCTGGCCATGCTTGTCCACCATGCCTTTGGGCGGGCGCCAGCCTTGCAGGTCCAAATCGAAGTCGATGCGCACGACCTTGTAGGGTGCCAGAAAGCCGTCCTCGATCCCCTGCTTGAGGCTGTAGGTGTAGACCGGCTCGCCAAAATAAACGGTGCTGGATACGTCCTTTGTCTCTTTGGGTGTCGCGGTGAGGCCGATGTGGGTCGCAGCGGAAAAATACTGAAGTACCTCCCGCCATGCGGAATCCTCCGCTGCGCTGCCACGGTGGCACTCGTCCACCACCACCAGATCGAAGAACTCCGGCGAGAACTGCTTGTAGACGTTCTTCTCTTCCTCGCTGCCGGTGACGGCCTGATACAGCGAGAGATAAATCTCATAGGACGTATCGATCTGGCGCTTGGCAATCTTGGTCATCGCCGCGCCAAATGGCTTGAAGTCGTTGTTCCTGGTCTGGTCGACCAGGATGTTGCGATCGGCCAGAAACAGAATCCGCTTCTTCTGCCGCGACTTCCAAAGCCGCCAGATGATCTGGAAGGCGGTATAGGTCTTGCCGGTTCCCGTGGCCATGACCAGCAGGATCCGGTCTTGTCCGTTGGCCACGGCCTCGACGGTACGATTGATGGCGTTGGCTTGGTAATAGCGTGGCGACCGAGGGCTTCCGTCGTCGTAGTAGGGAAACTCGATAACGTCCTGCGCCTGCTGTCCTAGCCCCTTCCAACGGCAGTACCGCGCCCAGAGTTCATCCGGTGACGGGAACTCGTCCATCGCGAGCGATGTTTCAACCTGCTGCGCCATCCCTGTCCGGTCATGGAACAGGAAACCATCACCGTTGCTGGAGAACACAAACGGCACATCCAGTGCCTCGGCATACCCCAGCGCCTGCTGCATTCCAGCGCCAATGCTGTGTTGGTTGTCCTTGGCCTCGATAATGGCGATGGGCAGGTTTGGCCGGTGATACAGCACGAAGTCCGCACGCCTGGCCTCTCCCCGGCTGTGAAGCTTGCCGCGCACCATGATGCGCCCTTTGGTGAAAGAGACCTCTTCGCGCACCTGCAGATTCATATCCCAGCCCGCCGCAGCGACCGAAGGAATGATGAATTTCATGCAGATGTCGCGCTCGGTGAGCGACGCCTTGTCCATTGAGTCCCCTTGTGTCCTGCCTTACCGCAATCAGCCATTTGCCAGAGAAGCCAACGCTGTTCAAGCGTCACGTAACAAGCTAATGATAGTCGTCTTCACGCTGATGCCTGACAGCCAGGACGGTCACCGTCGTGCTGTTTTCAATCTCGAACAGCAGCACGTAGCCCGCACTGCCAAAGCCGATCACTAGCTCTCGCAAGAACGGATCCGCCGTGGCTTTGCGACAGCTCATCGGTGCGAACTGGAGGATGGAGTCGCCCTCACGCATGGCTTGCAGGGCCCGTTCGGCAACCGAGCCATCCCCCGCCGCCTGCTGCAACCACCCGTTGTACAAGCGCTCCAGATCCTGTTGCGCGTCTTCCGTAAAGCGAACGGTGAATGCCACCCGGCCTATTCCTTTCGTGCGCGATCCAACTTGGCTTGCAGTCCGTCCAGAACATCCTGTGCATCGATGTAGCGCCCTGTCCGGCGCGCCCCGTCACGCGATGCCAGGCCTCTGGCGATGAACTCGGCCTGGTGACGGCGACGCCGCACCTCATCGCGCAGCGACTGCTCCATCAAGCCGGACAGGCTCTCGCCCTTCTGCAACACCGACTCGGCAGCTTCACGCAGTTCCGGCTCGACCCGCAGGGACGGCAGCGACGCGGTTTTCATCCCACACTCCCGATGCATTGCATTTGCGATGCATGATCGCAGGCGATGTGGACGGGTTCAAGCGCCCATGCGCCCGGGATCTACGATCAACCCGGATCGTCAGGCCGCATCGCCCAGGCCCAGACACTGCTTGAGATGCCTTGCCGCCAACGTGCGCTCACGGGCACGGCCGCTGCGCAAGGCGTCCTGTAGCGCAAGCAGTTGGTACAGCGCCGGGTCGGCCAACGCAGCGCTGGGCGCACTGGCCGACAGCGGCGACAGCCCCGGGCCTTTGGACGTGCCTTCGGCGCTTGGCCAGACCGGCGCCTCGCCCGGGGCACTGATGATGTCCGCCGAGAGCGGCGGCGCGCCGAAAGAGGTCGGAATGCCGCGCTTGACGGCGCCAACGGTTGCAGGGAAGGCATAGCGCACGCCATGCACCGCAAACTCATGCAGGGCGGTGCGCACGGCCTCCCATTCACCCCGCCCCTTTTCCGATGCCAGCCCGGACACCACGGCGCGCTTGACGCTGCGGTGCACCTGCGAGGCGCTCATTTGCAGAGCCTCGCCGAGAGACGCATAGGTCCACGACCGCCCTGCCTGGGCAACCTGCTTGTAGAGCACCAGGAGATCCTGTGGTTTGAGCTCCATCAGCGAAGGGCCTCATTCCATATTCCGGAATTTGGAATGCCTGCGATAAGCGACTGCTTTGCAAGCCCCAAGCGGGGCGGACCGGCGAGGATGAAGTTGTTTTGGCGAACGCATTGTGGCTGCGCATGGTATCGAGGCCGGAGCGGCCGCAAGCATGATCGCGACTTGTGAACGCGGAGCGGCATCCGGCTTGCTCGGTGCGCTTGCCGCGGTATTCGTAGGCGATGCAGACCTTGAGCTTCTCCATGTCGTCCAGCACGTCCAGCTTGGTGATGCACAGGCCGGAGATGCCGTTGATGGCCACCGCGCGCTTGAGGGCAAGGCTTCAGGGCCATAGGCCGATCCACCGTGTGACCATTGCGGACATCGGTCAAAGACCGCCGGCCTGCGTCAAGACAGCATGGGCCCTCTCGGACTCGCGGCCGTCAATTCGGGAGCGAGCTGCTGTTCCTTTGCCATTACCTGCTGCTGCGCCTGATTGACGGCCTGCACCATCGCATCGGACTGGGCGACCGGCGTGTTCATGGCTTCGGCGATATTGACGTGGACGCGCAGGTGGGCGGGGTCGCCAAGCTTCCCCTGCACCACGAACATGTTGTCGGCGCCGGAGACCACATGGTCGGCACGACGAATCGCACTCATCCCGTTCGCGATGTCTTCGGCGCCACCCTTGCAAGCCGCCAAAAGACTGCGACTCAAGCGCTCGCTGGCTTCGTCGTAGGTGCGCCCGACGCGTGCATCTTCGCGACCGACGCCTGAGCGGATCTGCTCCAGCAGGGCATGGTCCGGGTGTCCGGGATGAGCTGGACCGGAGGCTGCAGGATTGGCCGGCACATCACGCTCGCTCTGTTCCGGGGGTGCTCCATGCACCCGCACGGCTTCGGTCTGCACAGGCCGCAGCGGCTGGGCAGCCGGATCGAGATGGAGCAAGCGCCTTGAGTCGCCGTCCACACGAAGGTTGAGGTCAGTGGTGCCATCGGGATGATCGACGCGGCTCAGCTGGGAGCGCTCGACATCGCGCCACACATCCGCCACCCATGCCTTGCCATGTCCGCGTCCATCCAACACCACGAAATCATCTCCAGCCGCATAGAGATTGGTGGACTGTGGGCGGCGATGACCGCGCGAATCCACGCTGGCATGGCCGAACGTGCCGCCTTGATTCAATGCATCGATAAAGGCAGGCGCCTCGCCCTTCTGGAGGAACAGGGTTTTGACTGTCGCGTATTCGAAGCCAAAGTCCGCGCTCCCGGGTGCCGCCCCGGCAAGCGCGGGATTGGTCAACGGATCCGAGACGACGTCCTGCCAAGGTTGATAAAGCGGACTTTGCTCATTGGCGTTGCGCAATTTGTTGAAGACTTCCGTACCCCCCAGCGCGTGTGCGACGCCGGTTTCGACGTAGTCAGGATCGGAATGCGAACGACCGCCACGGTTCGGAAGCAGGTTGTTGATGGAAGTCTGTACACCGTCGACGCTGCCGATACTGCCGTCGTTGAGCCCGCGGATAATGCGCGGGTAGTAACCCTGCCCCGCCTGGTTTTCCAGCTTCATGATCATCGTCGCCAGCCTGGCCTGATCATCCAGCGTGGATTGCTGATACAGCGAGGTGTCTTTGAGCTGATCGACGGCGCCCGCGACCCGCATCAATCGATCCACCTGAGCGACGTCGCGTTCATGGACATAGGTAATGCCGGCGTCCGAGGCCAGGAACTGGTCGAGATGCGATTTGACGACCGGATCCAGTGCCCTGCCATGCTGGGCCGTGATGGTATGGCCACTGCGTCCCAGATCGCTTGCGGTCTGCGCTTGCTGGTCAGCCGTCAGGGTCCAGTCCGGATGCGCTTGTCTGGCCCAGTCCTGATAGGCCACCACCAGCGTGGTGGCAACCTCCGGATGCTGCCCCAGGTCGGTTTGCAAGGTGCCGATGGAATATCCACTGTTGCCAATCGGATGCATCACGCCACCACTGACACGTCCCGCGAATGAGAGCCGATTGGATACGTCGCGCCCGCCAACGCTGCCTTCGGAGCCGACGCCTACCGCGAAATATGCCAAGGTTCGAAGTTCGTCATCGGTCAGTTCTGTCGTTGACGATGGGGATGCTTCGGGGTTGTCTTCCATGACGTTCACCTTTCCTCATTGATTACTGGACACCGGAACCCTTCTGGCACAGATGGAGGTTGGTCCTGGCTGAGCGCACGATGCCCAGATAGCGGTCCACTTGCGCCGGCGGCCAAGCGTCCATCACTGCATCGTCGTCCTTGGCGGCATCCTCTGCGTATGGCGCAAGCGTCGCCAGGCACTGCCGGTCCAAGCCGTTGTGATGCTGGGTAAGCGCCAGGTCGTTGCGCAGCTGCCCTTCCTGCTCCCAGGTCAGGGTCGGCAGGCAGGTGGCGAACACCGGCGACAACGCCTCCAGTGCCGGTCTGTACTGCTTTGCGTCGTAAAGACGCTTGAATTGCTGACGCGCCGCATTCAGGCCCGCATCCGTACAAGCGGCAGGAACGGGCAAATATTCGCCTTCGAAGCCACCGTTGTATCCGCAGAACGTCTTGCACTGGGAGGCGGTGACAGGCGCAACGCCGATGCCCCCACCAGCGCCTGCCTTTAAGCGCACCACACAGGGCGCTTCACCCTGCTCCGGTGCAGTTGTACCGCGGTCACCGGCGATGTCACCTTGCAGCGAACAGGTGTCCTCACCGGTCACCGTCTCCAGCGCGAACCGGAGCCCATTGCCGGAAGGAACGATGTCCAGGTGTCCCCACCCCTTTTCCGTCACGTAGTGACCGGGCGCTAGCGCGGGCTGGGCCGCAGTCCGCGCTTCCGAGGCTGGCGCGGGCGTCTGGCCTGAACAGGCGGACATGACCACCAATCCCGTGCAAAGCGCAATCCAAGCAATTGAACAGCGCACACGACCCTTGCCCTTGAAGAATGCCCTCATGCCTGACTCCATGGCGACTCCTGGGTGACAACCTCATCACACGGCAACGCCGCAATCATGTGGGTTGGCGAGTCCCCGAAGCATATCCGTTTGCCATGGCCGCCTGTACAGCCCAGGGCTGGGACATCCGTCGCTTTCGTAGATTTCCCGTGCCAACAGCCGGGGTTTGGTTCCGGGTATGCCCTGCTACCCCCAGAAGCAACCGAACGGATCGGCTTCCACTTCCTCCAGCACCGCTTCCAACGTGGCGGTTTCCGGCAATGGCTCGTAGCGGTGCCACTTGAGGTCGGCACGTCGCCAGAACACCCGCCAGTGACTGCGGCGCTTGACCCAGGTGGCCTTGACCACGGGGCTCTCCATCTTCTGGCCCGGTGCCCCACGCCACACGGGGCGGATCTCGAAGAGTTCGACGCTCTGGCCGGCGCGGCGCCAGCCGAGGTCCAGCTTGGGCCTGATATGGGCGGCGGGACGGCGCTTGGCCACATAGTCGGCGAGCAGCTTTTCCGCGCGGCGGTTCTCGAATTCGCTCATTGCCATGGCCGGAAGCCTGCCATGGATCAGCCAGCGACCCAAGCCGCGGCAGAAGCCACAGGTGGAAGGAACCTCCAGGTTGGCAGCACGTCATCAGGTGAGCCGATTGATGCGTGTATTCGGCTCATGCTGGGAAGGATCAGCTGCACGGTGCGGTTGGCGCGACGGCTTCAACTTCTTGGCCCAAGACATCGTCGGCATGGATCGCCGCCAAGCGGCCCAAAAAACGACGCCTTATTGGCCGTGGATATCACGCCGCGCGCCTCACATCCTCTCTTGGCAAGGCCAGCCCCTCATTCACTCCGTCACGCCAACCGCGCCACCATCTCCTGCAGCGGGCCATGGATGATGCTGCGGAGCAGACGGGCTTCGCCCTCCTGGGCAGGTCCAGTGATACCGCCCAGATAGCTTTCGTAGAGACGCTGGGCGTGCAAGGGAATCACCGCGCGTAAGCGATCCAATTCACGCTGCGCGGCACCCGGTGGAATCTTCATCTGCGCGGCGATCTCGAGCACCCTGGGGCGATCGATATCGGCATAGCGCACACCGTTCGGTGTCACCGGACTGTCCTGGTTCCACCCATGGTCGGCGCGGTACACACTGGTGCAGATGAGGTCGTAATGCGGGGCCAGCACCCAGCCATCGGCCGTGCCGATGAAGCTGAGGTTCTTCAGGTGCGCGTCGGAATTTCCGGTGATCAGGTTGAACACCCACCACTGGTACAGGCGCTGCCGCGTGCTCGCCTTGGCCCGGCACAGCTCCGCCAGCGCCAGCAGCGCGTCCACGGTGGCCTGCGTGTACTTGAACACAGCATCCAGGGAAAGCATCTGGCAGCCGTCAAGGGCATGCAGCCGGCGCACCGGCGATGCGCCTTCTCGGTCGAAGCGTCGGGTGAGATACACCGGCTCGGGCACGCGCCGCAGGATCGCCTCTGCCGTCTGCAGTCCCACGCCCCTGGCCAGGTTCATCACGAACCATTCGTTGATGGTGGTATGCCAGTAGTCGTCAGCCTGCGGATGATCCGGCTTGAGAATGTGGGTGGACGCCGCAGCGCCGATGGGCTCGAACAGTGTATCGCCCTGGAGGATGACCGCCAGCTTGTGCTGGGCACCGGCCAAGGACATCCGCTTGGCCGCCCCGTGGGTGAGCGGCATGCGTGGCAGGTCGCGAATGCGTTGCGACAGTTCTGCATCATCCAGCGGTTCCATGCCGGAGGCGCTCGAGGCTGCGTCCGGCGGTAGCAGCGTGAGGGCACCGGCAGATTCGCGTCCGTACCAGGCCAGCAGGCCGAAGCTGTCGGCGGCGTCGAGCTGGGCATCCTGTGCGAGCAGCGCACGCGCACCTTCTTCCGGCAACAGGTTGCCGAAGAACCACTGCACCGGGCGCTGGCTCCCGCCATCCAATAGGGTGCCGGCCGCACACGGCAAGGCCGGCGACAAGTCGCCGCCACCCCAGGCTGGGTCATAGACGAACTGCCAGACGTTGCCCTGCTCGGACAGCCGCCCGACCAGCGCCGTCTCCCGCCAGACGCACAGTTCCCTCGCTGCCGATGCGTTCATGGGGCGCGCTTGCGGGCCTTGGACGTGCCCGGATCCAGGTAAGCGTCCGGTACGTCCAGTTTCATGGTGATGCCCAACTCGTCCAGCGCACGCATGATCCGACCCAACTGCACCGATGGTTTGCCGCGCTCGGCATCACGCATGAAGACATGGCTGGACTCGATGATGGCGGCCAGATCGTCCTGGCGGATGCCCTGCTGCTTGCGCACCTGCCGGATGATGTTGCCGATGTCCTGCGGGCTCTTGACAGGGATGTCGCTCATGCACCGACTCCAAAAACGAAAGTTCCGTTTCTATTTTTGAAGCTTTTGGACGCACGGTCAAGCGGTTCTAAGCAATGGCTTAGATTTGCCTTCCACCGCGTACAGGCTCAGTTGAAACGAAGCCATAGTTTCGATTTCAATGCAACCATGGACTTTCATGGCGCAACTTCAGAGACCGGCTGCCCATTCAGCGACGCACGTTGTTCGATCGGCGACGCGCAGCCGAACCTCGGCAGCGTCGACGGACATGCCGGCATTTACGAGCGCAGACACCAACGCCGGAGACGCGCACTTGGACAGCGCAGTCGCCGGCTACGCCATGCCGCGTTGCCTGCCGCCCTCTTCCTGAGCGATTGCTCGCTCCTGCTGCTGGCTCTGCGCCTGAGCCGCAGCCAAGCCGTCCAATGCCTGTAGCCGGGCCAATGACTGCTCCACGGGCGTATTGACCGCCTCTTCGGTAGCCATGTTGGCGCGCAGGTGTGCAGGGTTGCCGAGTTCTCCCTGCACCACGAAGACATTGGCGCCGGCGGGAGCACGCGCCGTCTGCTCGCTCAGGAGGACATGGTCGATGCGTTCCAGGCCGTGTGCTTTCGCCAGATGGGCCAGGCTGGCACTCATGCGCTCGCTGTACGCATCACCTGCGCGCCCCATGCGGGCATCGAGTTCGCCCACCCGGTCGATGGCCTGTCCGTGCAGGGGGTGCAGCGCGGGCCGGTCAGCGGGCGCTCCCGGCCGGTGCCGGTCTGGCGCCTGTGCATCCGGATGCGCGCGCGGATGCGGAGGTTGCCGCGGTGCTTGCCCATCATGCGCCGGCGCTGCGGCATCGCGCCCCGGCGCCTGGTCGCGCTGCTGCTCGCGCACCGGACCAGGCGTCGTGTTGGTCAAGACGTATTGCCAGCGTGTCTGGCCGGGATTGCCTTGAACTGCGTCGATGAACGGTTGGTACTCGTCGGGATGGATCGTCTGGCAACCAGCTGAGTCGGTACTGCCGTAGGAGCCACGATGGATCTTGAAGGTGTCATTGAGGTCCTGCACGCCGCGAATGTCGGCCTGGTCAAACCAGCCATCGGCATTGGTGTCGCGCTGGACCATCCCCTGGCCCGCCGCGACTGCGGCCTGGCTCGGCCGCAATGCGTTGTCCATGCTCCCATTGATCGGATTGGGATGCTGGCCCATCCGCATTTCGATGGTGCCCTCCGCAAGTCGCCCCACATCCCGGATGCCGTCTCCATTGACGTCATCGCCTTCGATCTTCCTGGGACGGGCAATACTTTCGTAACCAGGCGAAGGCGCGAATGTCCGGTGCTCCACCCCGCCCTCGGCACGCGGACGATGCCCGGTATTGCCGGCATGATGATCGTATTGCGCGGTGGGTTCGGTATTGGCCTTTTCGGCAACCTGGGTGTGGCGGGATCCGTCGGCATCCTTCCACAGCACCACCAGGCGGTCGTTGTAGACCCCAATGCCGCCGTGCGCCTCGTTGATGCCGGGCGTGGTCGGGTTGTCGACCCGGAGCGTGTCGGAGTTGTCGCGGCCCTGCATCGCGGCGAGGGTCGAGTTTTCCTGACGTAGACCGAGCACGACGCGTTCGTTCGGTCGTGCCAGCGCGTCATGCGCAGCATCGTTGCCCCGTACCTGCACGATGCTGGCGTAAACGTCGTATTGCTGCGCAGCGCTCAATGCATCCATCTGCGTCTGCCCTGGGAAGCGCGGCGGACTGCTGGATGCCTGCTGCAGGCGCTGAAGCGTACTGGTTGCGGACGGGACAATGGCGTCCTGCGCGTGTCTGGCGATGCCCGCGCCTGCGTTGGTCCCCACGTAGCGATCCAGCGCCTCTTGGACCGCCTGTGGTTGGTTTTGCCGCTGCTCTTCCAAAAGCGCCAGTGCCGCCTCGGCCTGATGACTGTTGAACAGCGCCGCGATGCGGTCAGCGCTGGCACGGATATCCAGATCGTTGGAAGTCGCCATGGGAGTGCTCCTTGCAGGCATGGTGATATGGGAGGCTTACTGGATGACGAAAGGATCGTCCCCATCATCTTCGGAACATGGAGGCTTTCCAGCCCGAACCTGACGGCACGGCCACTGCGATCTTGCGATGCGCCGCACCAGTTCGAAACGCCGCCCTGTCCAGTGCACGAAGCCAAAGTGAGCAAAGGCCCGTGTCCTGCGGGGATCATCTGACGAAAGCGGCTGATCGGGGTCGAATTCCATCAGCCAGCGCATGGTCGGGACATAAGCCAGCTTGTTGCTGAGCAGGAACAAATCGCTGCCACCATGCGCGTCCTGTCGCGCCAGATCGACAGCATCCAGCACCGGATCGCGTGGAAACACTTCGGCACTGACATCGTGGGATCGTCCGTCCGCGTCGATCCGGAACGCCCTGCGCCCATGGCCTGTATTGCATTCCATGCTGCCATCGCCCTCACTGCACTTCACCGGCCACACCAGATAGACCGTTTGGGCCGGATCCGGGCTTTCGAACGAACGAATGAAGCTATCCCCGACAACCACGGTGAAATCGGCACGGATACCGTAGCCCGGCGCAGCCAGGTAGACCGTATGGCGCAAAGCGCTGACTTTTTCCGGCTGCGGTACGCCAAGCACATCGGCGGGGATTGCCAGCCATGCGCGGGCGATATGCCGCGGCGCAGGGCCCCGGCAGTACTCGTCAGGTATCAGCAGCGATTGCGAACCACCATGATTGTGGTCGAAGTCCACGCAGGTCGCGCCCAAGCTGCGCTCCAGCGCCAGCGGCGCCCAAGGTTTGGAGCTGCGCTGCGGCACTTCAGGAAAGTCGGCCAACTCGGCCGACACATCGCCTCCCTTGCCACTGGATGCCTCAGCTGACTGCCCAGCCGCGGGCCTGGCAATCGACTGCACGCACCCTGACGTCAGCAGAAGGATGCAAAACAAGGGGAAAGCAGCGCAGGCAATCTTCACGTCGCGTCCTCTATCGATTGTGCGGAACACGCTGGCCAGGCACTCAAGCGCTTCCAGGCGCAGGGCAAGGCTTGAATCTAGCATCGCCGATGGGACGAGGACAGCACGCTGGCTGGAACTTTGAGATGGCGCGCAACCGGCGGGATGGCCGGGGCGGCGATCTCACCATTGCGATGTATCCGCTGCAAACAGTAAAAGCCCGGCTTGCAGCGTAATGCTGTTCACTTAAGCGGCGCAGCCTTGCGATTGACCGGGTAGCGTGTTTTGGAGATTTTCACCGTCCTTGGCCTTGCGAGCCTTGGACGGTGATCCAAGAACAGACTTGCAACACCGGCC
>Ga0222713_10005822_pt1 | contig 11867 bp, 10 predicted proteins | sample C33_649DmetaG_FD_165061 | JGI IMG/M metagenome (GOLD analysis project Ga0222713, IMG submission 165061) | Estuarine water microbial communities from San Francisco Bay, California, United States - C33_649D | ecosystem: Environmental > Aquatic > Marine > Unclassified | place: USA: California...
GGGGGTGGGGGGGGGGGGTCGGGGACGAGTTTTTACTCGAAAGATGCGACGCATCCGAGGGCGCGCGGGAAGGCGCGCGTGCCCGAGTGACGACGTGCGTGATGGGTGATGACTCCAGACCACTGTAACGCACTCTCGTGCGCCATCGTCGACCGCGCGCGCGAGCGATCGACCGCGCGGTCGGTCGATTAACGTCGACGGCTATCTCGACCGTCGACCGATTTCGGAAGAATCGCGTAGAACTCGTTTCGAGAATTCTCGCTCGGCTCGAATTCGAGGTGGTCGACATAGTCGACCGTACGGTCGATCGATCGATCGATCGCGCGAGTTCTCGATTTCGAGCGTACAATCGTCATTTTCGGACGTGAAAAGTATGAAAAACAAGAAATGTCGCGCGCGCACGCCGCCCCCGCGCCGACCCCCCCCAGGTGGGTGACGGACGACGAGTGTTCACTCTCGACGCGCCACGCTCGACCGACCGACCATTCCTTCGTCGACGCGACCGACGGACCGATCGACCGACCGACCGACCGATCGATCGACCGATCGACCGATCGATCGATCGATCGACCGCGCGCTCGCGCGACGTGAACGACATCTCTTCCGCGCATCAGTGCGTCGCGCGTCGCGCGTCGCACGCCTTCGCGCGTCGCTCGCGAGCGGCGAACATGCTCAATCGCGAATGCGTCGCGAACGTCGCGCGCGCGAGCGAAGGCGGGCGAATGAGCGGCGGCGTCGCGCGAATCGCGCGCGAGCGAGCGACTTCGCGCGCGGCGCCGCGAGCGAGGCGCGCGCGCGCGCGCGCGAACGCGCACGCGTTGGATGACGCCTACGTCGGCGGCCGAGCGCATCGGGACGAACGAGCGTTGGTGATTGATATCGGGACGTCGCGCGTGACGCTGGCGTGCGGGAAGATTGGTTTACAAGCGAACGGGGCGATTTTTGCTTCGGAAGGGGAGACGGTGGTGTATACCACAGCGTGTGCGAGCCGAGAGTGCACGGGCGATGGGAGTTTCGTGCCGCTGACGGTGAACTATGCGGAGAGGTTTTCGGCGGCGGGGCGCACGGCGGGGGGGTATAAAAAGCGGGACGGAGGAGTGAGGGATAGCGAGACGCTCAAGGCGCGATTGGTGGATCGACCGATACGTCCGATGATGTATAAGGGATGGGGGTTTGAGACTCAGGTCTTGCAGTGGGTGATGAGCTATGATGGCGCGAGGTCGACGGATGCGTTGGCGATTACGGCGGCGTCGGCGGCGCTGGCGGTGAGCGACATTCCTTTGAAAAAGCCGGTGGTGGGAGTGCGCGTGGGTTTGCTACCCGGGTCGAAGGAACCGGTGATCAATCCCACGGCCGAGCAAATGAAGACGTCGCGGTTGGATTTAGTACTCGCCGGAACCGATGAGGCGGTGCTCATGATTGAAGGCTTTTGCGACTTTTTGACGACGGAGGAAATGCTGCACGCGATTGAAAAAGGGCAAGAAGCCGTCGCCAAGGCGTGCAAAGAAATCGAGGCTTGGGCCGCGGTCGTCGGCAAGCCGAAGATGATGGACAAGCTCATCGTCGTCCCTGAGGGTGTGGACGACGCCGTCGAAGCACTCGTCGGCGGAGACTTGGCAAAGGCGATGTTGATTCCAATCAAGCAAGAACGCGGCGCCGCCGTCGGCGCGTGTCGCGAACGCGCCGTCGAGGCGCTCCTTGATAAATACAAGGTAGGTCTTATCGGTCGCGACATTTTTTGTTCAACGTTCTTCTATTCCCGATTGTTTTTCAACCTTTTGCGCTCTACGAATAGTCACCGCCGTTTCTTTCGAGAACTTATTGGCGACGACTCAACTGCGAGCGCATAAATTGATGTGGATGAAAAGAACGGGCGGCCAGCCCAACTCGGCGTCGCACCTGAGCACTTCTGGACTCGCCCTTTGCAACCGTCCCACATATTTTCGCGTCTAAAGAAGATCGACACTGACGAGAACGTTTTTGCGCATTTTACTTTACAGGCGGTGGACGTCATCAACGCGTGCGGCAAGATTGAGTCTCGAGCGCTTCGTGAAGCGATTCGATCAACTGGTCGTCGCCAAGATGGGCGCACGACGAGCATGATTCGTCCGATCGCGTGCGAAGCGGGCTTGCTTCCGCGAACTCACGGTAGCTCGTTGTTCACGCGCGGCGAGACGCAAGCCATCGGTGTCGCTACTTTAGGGGGGAAGAGCGACGCGCAACGCCAAGACGACGTCGAGGCTGGAGAGGACAAACGATTCATGTTACATTATTTCTTCCCGCCCTCGTCCGTCGGGGAAACTGGCCGAACTGGTGGAGCTTCTCGCCGCGAAATTGGCCACGGTAACCTGGCGGAACGCGCGTTGAATCCAGTCTTGCCGAGCGAGATCGATTTTCCTTTCGTGACCCGATTGGAAAGCACTATCACTGAAAGCAACGGGTCGTCTTCGATGGCGACCGTATGCGCGGGGACCTTGGCTTTGCTCGATGCCGGCGTTCCAATCAAGAGGTGCGTCCTTTGTTAGTGAGCGTTCCGTTTTTTTTTTCGCTCGTCATCGAAAGCCAGGTCCTTAAGAACGCTCTCCGTCGCATCACTTCTGTGTTGTATGGAGAGAGATCGAGTCATAACTTGGCGACATTGAAACGCTTCCTGCGACGCGTTTTGCGTCGCGCTCTGCCTCCGCGCTAGCATGCAAAAAGCTGGAGAGACCGATTCGTCGGTTCCATTCTTTCGGGCGTTTGCTCGCCGCGCGGACATTCTGTCCGTCGCGCTTTTTTATATCGGTTGCTGACCAAATTTTGTGTTCGCTTTATCACAGGAAAGTTGCCGGCATCGCTATGGGATTAATTTTAGGCTCGGAAGCATCTGGTGGGGGTGAGAAGCTGGACCCAATTGTGCTGACGGACATCTTGGGTTCCGAAGACGCGCTTGGAGACATGGACTTTAAGGTCGCTGGCGACAAGGATGGTATCACTGCCTTCCAAATGGACATCAAGGTTGAAGGTATCACGATCGATGTTATGCGCACGGCGCTGCAAGAAGCACAAAAAGGTTTGGTTCACATCCTTGGTGAGATGGACAGGTGCTATCCGGCTCCGGCGGGCGCGATGAGCAAGTATGCTCCGCAAGTCCGTTCTATCGAAGTCGCTGAGAAATTCTTCGGCAAAGTCATCGGTAAAGGTGGCGAAACTATTCGGACAATCATAGAGCAGACGAAAGTTGATTCCATCGACGTCGATAAGGAGAAGCAAATCGTCACGGTAACTGGCGGCGTGGGAAGCGATGTCGGTGCAGCGATCAAGTACATTCAAAATCTCATCGCCGAACCCGAAATTGGCAGGATCTATCGTGGCTGCGTCGTGAAAAAGGTCGTGGAATTCGGCGCATTTGTGGAGTTCTTGCCCGGTCAAGAGGGATTATGCCATATCAGTGAACTCGATGTCGCGCGCGTTCCGAACGCCTCTGATGTTGTCACTGAAGGACAAACGATCGATGTCAAGCTTGTCGAAGTTAACAGCCGCGGCCAAACGCGCCTGAGCCGCAAGGAAGTGTTGCTTGAAGATAATCCCGAGCTTGCGGCCACCGTTGCGGATACGCCGCGTATGGACGACGATTCGTCTGAAGAACGCCGCGAAGGTGGAGGTCGAGGTGGCGGCCGAGGCCGAGGCCGAGGAGGCGGACGTGGAAACGTCGGACCGCGACGGGACAGCGGTGGTTTCTAATTAAATATTTATAAAAGCGGATTCGAGCACGGAAATATGACGTCAAATATTTTGGCCCTGACGTGGAGTCAAGCGATCGAAGCGATGAACGACGGTCCCGCTGATGGCGTGCAGTACTCGCATCGCGTTCGTTTTAACTCGAACAACTATTTACAACATGAAGCTAGGCACTAGTCATATATTGTAGTTTGCAACACAACACAGGTTTCATAGAACAAAGCGCCGGTCTCTTGGAACGGTTCTTTCCTCCTTTGATTTTGGTGACGGTTTCGCCACAGTCTTGGCCTCCGCGTCGTCAACCTTGGTTGGTTTTTCCGCCAGACTGGGGATTTTAGCAGCTTTTTGCTTCTTTAAAGTCGTGGATTCCGCTATCTTTGAAGAGATGGCTTCCTCTATCATCGCGACGTCGCTCAGATGTTTCGCCTCGGCCTCAGGGGCGGTGCGCAGTCTTTCCTTGAGTTTTTGCGCTGGCGAGGGTCTGGGCTTCTTGACCGCCTGTACTTTTTGGACTTTTTGCGGAACCTTACTCTGCTTAACCTTAACCGGTCTCTGATCGCTCTCATCTTCACCTTCAGAGTCCAGAGACGACGTCGACGGGTCACCGCCGTCTGCATCCTCTGAAGTAACTTCGGAATCAAAATTTTCAAAATCTGACTCTGAAGATGTGTCGAGGTTGTATTTGTGTCTTTTCGATCTTGCGTTAATATGCGCTTTTGATCCTGCTTCCTCCATCGGCTCCATCGCCGCTGCTTCCGATTGGTTTCGTCTCGTCCTAGGACGCGACGATTCCTTCTTTGGCTCGAGTACTTTGTCTGTCGAATCATTAGGCTTTACCTCGAGCTCGTTGGTTTTCGTGCTGGGCTCTCTCGCGTTCTTCGTCGGCTCAACTGACGCACCAGTGCCTTGGCGCACCTTTTCGTTTTTCATACGCGGTTTTACATCCTCTGGCCCCCATTCTTCCATCTTCACCTCCACCGCCGCGTCCCTCTCGACTTTATCGCCCTCGCCCGTATCTTCCTCGCCATCGCTCACGTCTTCGGGTCTGGCGTTCGCATCCGCCTTGATTTTTGCGTGCTGAATGCGCACCGCGTTGTGTCGATCTAATGCGCCGAGCGCAGCGAGCAGACGCGACCCTGACCCTTCTGCTGCGCGAGACGCTCCTCCGCGCGAAGCGATCGACGTCGCCGCTTGCTTAGCTTCTAGATCCATCAGCGGCTTCAGTAGCTCACCCGCGTCTGGCGGATAAAATAAACGCTCGGATTTCTTACGTTCGTGCGTCTCCCGGAGCGCGTTCTCCAGCGCGCCGACGGATGTTTCCGGCGCCACGTCTGCGACGACAGTTTCTGATTTTGGCGGACGTAAAACGCCGTACTTTGCGGTCTCGTGCACGTATTTGCGCGCCTTGACGGCGAACTTTCCATAGTCGATGTGCCATCGCAGACGCATGCTCTCGAGCATGCTCAGCGCGGTGCCGAGAACGCCGCCCGACCCCGAGGATTCGCGCTGCTCTATCGAAGCCCCAGAGTCCGAGCCGTACGGCATGAACGGCGTCACGGCGAGGATGTGCGGCTGTGAATCTGGCTCCCAAACCGCGGTGCGGTCGTCGATGATCACCGCGAGCTCGACCGGGTAGCGCGGGCCGCACGTCTGTTTCAAGCACTTTAGTTTCTCCGAGCTCACCGATTGCACGCGCTCGGATACCAACGCCTGGCTGAAAATCGTCCCGTGCTGATCCAAAATCCGCCACATCTCGCGGGCGTAGAAGTTATTCGACATCGTGCACACAAAGACTTCGGCGCGCTTGGACCGACCGCTATCTGACCCAGACAGGTACGCGCGCATCTCCTCCCACCCCGGACGAACGTGCACCAACATCGCCGTCGAGGGATCTGCGGGATTGATCTTCGTGAACACCATTATCGAACCGCGAATGTGTGGCGAAGGGATCCGAATCACCCCTCGCAGCGCTTGCTGCCCGTTTGGCAACGTTTCAATCTCTGGCAGCGTCACCGCTCGTCTGTTTTCGCACGTGACCGCCTCCTCGGAGATGTACTGCCAAAGCAACGCCCGGTCCATCGTCAGCCGCCTTAACCCGATCTCGCACGTTTGCCTATCCTTCTTCACCTCTTCCACCATCACCGCCGAAACGCGCGGATTCGTGATATCAAACTTCATCAGACTCACCAATCGCGCCCGCGCGATCTCGATTTTTCGATCCAACATCGGCAGCGTCGTCGCTTGCAGCAACGTCTCGTCCAAATCCAGCACCACGACCAATCGATTCTGCACTAAAAGCGGCTGCGCGTACGCCGGGGACATCTCCGCCGTTTCAAACGCGATGAACACGCACGTCTCTTCGCTCGCGCCCGAATCCGGTACCGCCACCAAGTGCACCTCGCGCGCCTCCGATGTTTTCCCTCCCGCTTCGTCTTCGCGCTCGCGCGCGCTGACGCGAATCACCGCACTTTTATTCTCTCTCACCATCTCCAAGTGCAGAGCCTCGAGCTCTTTCCTCGCCTCGTCGTCGTCGCGTCGCGGCTTCGCGGAGAAACTCGGCGCCCCCCCGGCGTCGCGCGCGAGAAAATGCAACGCCGCGAGCGGGTCGAACGCGTCTTTGCTCTCCCAAAACCCCACTATCGCGCATTCCTTATCGTTCGACGCCAAAGCGCGTAAGACGTCGTCGTTCGTCGTCGCTATCGTCGCCATCGAGCGCGAGCTCGCGCCTTCGCTCGAGCTCGCGCTCGCGTCGAACGAGCTCAAAGTCACGCAACTCACCGCGAGCGCGCGTTGGGTCGGGCGTTTATTCACCGTTAAACGCAAACATTCGTGCGTCATCGCGCGTCTTCCAAACGACGCTTTGCGCGCGCTCGGTCGCGCGCTCGGTCGCGCGCGACGGCGTCGTCACTGTGTGACGCATGGCGCTCGACGCGCGACGCGACCTCGGGTTTCCGCACTCCTGCTCGAGCGCTTCGCGACTTAGGACGATTCATTCGCATTGGCGCCATAGAACACGTGCGAGAGGACGAATGAACGCCCGATCGATCGCGCTCGATGACGACGAACGGACAAAGACGTTCGAAATGTACATCGAGAGCACCGACGCGTACGCGGTGGTGTACCACGCGAACTGGTTCAGATTCATGGATCGCGCGGCGCAACGCGCGTTCGAACGCGCCGAAGACAAAGGAGGACACGAGCGATGGTTTAAACACGCGAACGACGACGTCGCGTTCGCGGAGACGAGCGTTGGGGCGATAGAGGAGGTGAAGTACGCGCGAGCGGGGGCGTTGGGCGAGCGCGCGACGTGCTCGACGACCGTTCTCGAGCGCACGCCGCGCGCGATCGTCCTGCACCAGCGTTTGGTGAATGACGATCAAGAGGTGTTTATATCGGCGAATGTGACGTACGAGATCGGGGGGGGTGATGAGAGGTGGCGCGCGCGCGCGAAGACGCCGGAGCGCTTCGGGGCGTACGCGACGACTTCGATCGAGGTGTATCGAGACGAACAAACATCCGCGCGCGGGGTGGGGGTGAATGATGTGTTGCGATTTTTCGAGCGCGCGCGGACGGATATGATCGGCGGCGCACGCGCGCTCGCGGAATTACGAAGCGCGAGCGACGGCGCGACGGTGGTCGTCAGTCGGCTCGACGCCGAGTTTCCGCGGACGATCGTTCGCCCGCTCGCGCGCATTCGTCAGTGCGAAGTCCGCACGCGAGTGACGATGAAACGACTTCAAGTGGTGTTTCACCAAGAGTTATGGGACTTGGATGAAAATCGATGCGTCGCCGCGGCGGACGTCGCGTGCGTCTGTCTCGATTCGACGACGATGAAACCGCGCTCGTGTCCGCGCGCGCTCGTCGACGTCTTCGCCCCGTTCGCGCAAAATGTCGAACGTTTCATAAATAAATAGCGCGCGTAGAAATCACACGATCACTCGCGCGCGCTCGACTACGTCGCGCGCGCGTTTGCTTCGCTTTCTACGCTCCGCTTTCGGCTCGCGACGCGCTCGAGCGCGCGCTCGAACCCCTCACTTCTTTGCGCACTTATCTCCCTCTGTTTCACCGCTCGTCTTCGAAGTCGTTCGTCGTCATGCCCGCGTCGAACGCTTCGGCGTCGAAGCGTGAGACATCGAACTCGGCGTCGCGCTCGAACGCGAACGCGAACGCGAACGCGCTCGCCCGGGCGAGCAAAACCACGCCAAGCGTGCGCGTGGGCGACGTCGACGTCGTGCGCACGCGAGAAGCGAATGGAGAGGTGACGTATCGCCCGATCGACGCTCGCACGGGGTCGGTGATCGACGCGCGAGCGTTCGAACAGAAGAAGCGCGAGCTCGCGGAGGCGGAACGCCGGGACGATCCTCGCGCGGATGAACGAGAGAGCAAGAAATGGCACGCATCGACGCGCGCGGCGATCGCAAAGACTCGGGTTGAGGAAACGCGACGGATGAAACGGGAAGAGGCGGAGAAACGCGAACGCGAGTCGGGAGGGGTGAACCCGCGAAGGCGAGCTCGAGCGCTCGGCGTCGTCGCTCCGAGCAAGGCGTTGGAGGAATTAAGAGGAGAGATGCGCGTCGCGGAGGCGATGAATATGCGAGCGAAGAACGTGGGGAGGTTTCAGTTTTTGAAAGCCGCGCTCGATGCGGAGGAGGAGAAGCACGCGAAGAAGGTGGACGAGGCGAGGAAACGGGATTACGCCGCGGCTCGTACGAGAAAAGGCGTGTGCGGCGACGCCGGGTTGGATGCGGATTTGAGTTCGGGAGATGAGTTGGAAAACGTAAATAAACCACTGATTCGAGGCACGCTCGCGGATTTGGATGATCCGGATTATCGTCGCGAACCGGCGCGGGCCCCGGCGGTGAAGGCGCCGGCGAACGCGGCGCCGGCTGCGAAGGGCGCATGTCGACGATGTAAACTTCCGGGGCATTTCGCGCGAGACTGCATGGTGATCGAAGAAGATCTGCCCGAACTCGTCGCGGGCGTGCGAGGGCTCGATGTTGCGCCCGCGGGCGAGGCGAAGACGTTTCCAAAGCCAAACCCAATTGGAGCGAAAGCGGACGGTGCGAGCGCTGGCGCGAGCGATGGCAAGGCTAAAGCGAACGGGGCTAGATCGTCCAAGATGTCCAACGTCGATGCGGATGACCCAGACTATCGCCGAGGACCGCCGCAGAAGCACGAAAATCTGTCGCAAAAGCCCGTCGTCGTGCCTACGGTCGCCGTGAAACCGAGCGGCGGCCGAGGCGGCGGCGCAAAGGCTGGGAAAGTTCGAACCACGAACCCAGGCGTGGTTGTGTTTGAAAAAGACACGAGCAGTGGTTAGCGTATACGCTCGCGTGAGCACGCGTTTCACATCGGTCAATCTCTTCTAGGCTAAGCGCTGTCCGCCAAGTTGAGCGACCTCTCCACCGCTGCGTTCCAACGCGCGTAATTTCGTTCTCTATCCTCCAACGAAAGCTTGGGCGTGAACGTAGTCGTTCCTTGCGAACGCGCTGCGCTCGCGCTGGCGTCTCTGAAGACGTCTTGTTCGGTCATGAGACCGGCGCCGATTGCGGCGGCGTAAGCCGCGCCTCTCGCCGTCGTCTCCACATCTGCCGGACGAATAACATCTAAACCGACTGCATCAGATTGGATCTGCATGAGTAAGTTATTCGCACTAGCTCCGCCATCAACTTTGAGGGCGAGGAGCTGATGCGAGGTCGACTCTACCATATCCCGTCGCATGGCTTCAAGGACGTCTTTGGACTGAAACGCAATGGCATCCAAAGCCGCTCGAGCGATGTGTCCTTTGTTGACGTACTGCGTCAATCCGACTATCACGCCGCGAGCATCCTCTCGCCACCTCGGTGCAAATAAACCGCTGAATGCGGGCACGAACGACACGCCGGCGGCATCTTCCACGGTGCTCGCCAAACTTTCGACGTCGCTCGCTTTTGTAATCAATCCCAGATTGTCACGCAGCCAATGCACGACGGCGCCACCGATAGCGACCGAGCCTTCGAGGGCGTAAACCGCCTTCTTATCCACGCCTCCGAGCTGCCACGCCACCGTGGTAAGCAATCCATATTTTGAGTGCACGACGGCGGAACCAGTGTTGAGAATCATGAAACACCCCGTACCGTAAGTATTCTTCGCCTCTCCCACGTCGCACCGCTGCCCGAGGGTGGCCGATTGCTGATCGCCGATGCACCCCGTGATGGCGATCCCTCCTAATCCATCGATCGATGCGTCGACGCGCCCAAAATCTTCGGCGCAAGACTGTATCCTCGGCAACGCCTCGATGGGCACTCCGAACGCCGCGCACGTCTCTTCATCCCATCGCAATGTATCTAATCGCATGAGCATCGTGCGCGATGCGTTTGTGACGTCAGTGACAAAACATTTTCCGTTGGTGAGCTTGTACACGAGCCAGCTCTCGATCGTGCCTAAACATAAATCCCCGGCGTCCCGCGCTTTGCGAACGGCGTCGCATTCCGTCAACAACCAACGCATCTTTGTCGCGCTGAAGTACGTGCTCACCGGGAGCCCGCACGCGTTGGAAAATTTTCTCGCATCTCCCCCGCATTCATGAGCGACGAATTCTTCGCACATCGTCTTCGTGCGCGTATCGAGCCACACGACGGCGTCGTGAAGCGCCGCGCCGTCGCTTCGCCGCCAAGCCACCGTGGTCTCACGTTGGTTCGTGATCCCCAAGCATCGCAACTCGCTCGCCTCTATCGACGCCTTAAACATCGCCTCGCGCAGCGTCGCCCGCGCGTTGGCTAAGATCTCGTTCGGGTCGTGCTGACACCATCCAGGCTGGGCGTAGCGCTGGGCGTGCTCGAGCTGGTGACTCGCCGCGACGACGTAGCTCTCGGCTACGCGCGGGGTTTCGGTGGCGTAAATCACCGCGCGCGTGCTCGTCGTGCCTTGGTCGATAGCGGCGACGTAAGTTTTGCGCGACATCTCGAGTTTCTTTTCGACGTCGTTCGTGAGCCGACGTGTGCGGCGCGCGACGAAAACGGGTCGAGCGACGACGGAAGCGTTTCATCTGTTCCCCAGTTGGATTACAGCACATCGAGCGGAAGGACGGAGGAATGAAATCACCAAGAATGACGTTATGAAGACTGTTCCAGTTGGATTACAAATCGATCCGCACCGCGCGAGAATCCCTCGCGCGGTCGAAACATCCGTGAATTCACGGAAAAAATTAAACTCTTACAGTAAATAATTTGTTTTCAACGACTTGGCCAAGCGTTGAAATCACTCACCACGAAAGCATGATTTCAGCAGCGTCGTAGAGGCGCCTTTAGAACAGCGCCGAGCCTTTCACAGCCTCGATGGCCAACAGGGCCGCTAAGCCGACCATCGCCGCGCGTCCGTTGAGTTGTTCAACCGCCGGCGTGAGCGGCCCGACCGTTTGCGGCTTGGCGTTCTTGGTGAACTGAATCACCGACCCCGCGGTGACGGCGATGATGGACAAAATGATAATCGCCGGTGCGCTGGCGAATTGCTCGCCAACCGTCTCTCCAGACGCCAACTCCGATCCCACGGCGCTGAAGAACCCGAGCATCGCCAAGCGCCCGTTCATCACCTCCGGACCGGAACCCATCCAGTTCGCCTTGGCCGGCGCGCTGAACGCGAACGCTTCGCGGAAACCAAACGCCGGGGCGATTTCCGGCACCGGCGTCGGCATCGGCATCTTCCCGTCGCTCGTGATCGTCGTCGACGCCGCGTTCGCCGCCGCCGGCGGGGCGACTTTGGGTGTCGTTTCGGATTCCATCGCGCGCGCGACGTGTCGCGCGCGCGCGCTCGACGCGCGCGCGTTCGCGCGCGTCGCGACGACGGCGGTGGAGAGGGTGAACATGACTGTGTGCGAAGTGACGGCGAACGAGTGGCGAGCGCGAGTGAGCGCGCGTCGAGAAGTGACGTTCGACGACGTCGCCCCGCATGGACGACGACGCGTGGGCGACGTCGACGATGGCCGTCGTCGACGTCGACGGGAGGTCTCGTTCTAGAATCATGACTCACCACGAGTCCCTCTCGCGACGTCGACGATCGACGTCGACGGGAGGTCTCGTTCTACAATCATGACTCAACGAGAGTCCCCCTCTCTGCGCGACGTCGACGATCGACGTCGACGGGAGGTCTCGTTCTAGAATCCTGACTCA
>Ga0222713_10005824_pt1 | contig 11866 bp, 44 predicted proteins | sample C33_649DmetaG_FD_165061 | JGI IMG/M metagenome (GOLD analysis project Ga0222713, IMG submission 165061) | Estuarine water microbial communities from San Francisco Bay, California, United States - C33_649D | ecosystem: Environmental > Aquatic > Marine > Unclassified | place: USA: California...
TGAGCATGGTGTTGATGGTCTGGAGTGGCTTGTTTCTGTTTCTGGTTCGTGCGTTGGGTAGAAACGATAAGTTATACATAATTAGTAACGCCGTCGGCTTCTTCTTCAATAGCATTCTGTTGGCTTTGATTGTCTTTAAGTGATGGAGATTGTGATGAAACATTATGGTATGTTTACCGATAACGGTAATCGTGTGATTGACGGAATTGTGATTTTCGCAAAAGAGTATAATTACTCTTGGGAATGTGTGAATGATGTACTTACCGCTATCTCAAAGGTAGAAGGATTTGAGGAGGCGACCGATACTGCGGTTCGTGAATATGTCTACGAAGCATTGGAGGGTGTGTGATGAATAAACTTGAATGGGAAAAGCAAGCCTATGGTGCGCCTAAGGCAGAGATTCTTGAATTAATTGAAGATTCGCTTACATTTAAAATGTCTGGTATTGGAATGGTGATTGCATCATACTTGTCCGATGCACAAGAATTGATTGAGTTTAACGACAAAAATCGTGCCCGTCAATATATCAATATCGCTAAAATGTTAATTTTCGAGAAAATGGATGCAGAAGTCTAAACTTGGCCCGCTGTATGTCGTAGCGGGCAATCAAGATGAATACGACGATTTTGTGATTCGTAAACGAATGAGAGGGCATGATTATGATTTTAGATATGTTGTCAGCGCCGATGTTTTGCGTGGGCTGGATGCTATTCGTGGGTTCTACATCGGTAGTTATCAAGAACGCAACGATTGGCCCGAGATTGATACCGTTATCAAAATGATAAAAGCCCGTGGTGGCTGACTTGACAAAGTTTTCATTTGCTGCTATACTATTAATTCTTGAGTTGATATGGAGTTTGAAATGATTGATCCCGATACTGAACTAATTAACGAATTAGCAATGGAAATTGCTGAGGCTACTTTGACTGATTATGTTGATGATGAATGTGAGGCTATGTTGGACGCATTATTTGCTGAACATGAGGCAATGATGTATGCGGCTCATTCGTATGACCTTGATGCGATTGCTTATGGCGAAATGTAATGAAACTATGTAAAGACTGTAAATTTTTTGAAGAAGCCTCTGACAAAGAGGCTTTTTGCTTACATCCGCAGGCCTTGAAATATGACGATCCCATTTACGGTGAACATTCCAGAGAAACCTGTCGTAGTATGCGACTAGGTGGTCCTGATCGTAATGGGCCATGCGGTAGATATGGCAAACTGTGGGTAACAAAGCCAGGTTTTGTGATCACTGTGCCCGAAAGCATTTGATGAAATACTACACCATCGTTTATCCCGATGTAACAGAATCAGGTAATGAATATGATCATTGGGAAACATTGTCTGAGAAAGAGATATTGAACCAATACTGGACACATTGGTTTTCGAATATGATCGAAGCAAAACGGCCCGATTATGAATTGACTTCTGAGAACTGTATTGAGGACTGGTGTATTGTACATTGGGCAGAGCGAAACTATTGGCGTGAGATGAAAGACTGTATAGAATAAATAGTGCTATGATTTGGTGATAAACCAACAAAGCATCAAATGTCAGACAATCCAGACTTCAAAAAATACAGACCCAAAAAGAAAAAAATCGAAGTACCAAAAGAGTTTCTAGACAATGCAAAATCATACGAAGACAAACTCATGTTGGTACAACACCTGACCGAAAGAGAAAAGAATCGTGTGCTGCTGGTGATCAAAGGTATGCTATCAGAAGCCGTAAAAAGCAAGGGTAAAGTGAAGTGAAGCAATTGTTGGAAATGTTGCCCAAGATATTGGGTGCTATGCCTGAGATAGTCAAGTATATTAAATACATTCCAATATTGATGATTTTAGGTGGCATAGGCTTTGCGGTATATTATGGAATGCAGAATTACAAGGACCCATATCTGTGCTATAATAATCAATTGTATGCTCAGAAATCGATAGATTCAAATGTGTATATTTTTGTTGGTGATGTTTGTGTGAGTGGAAATGAGAACGAAAATCGACCTGTTGTTGGAGAGAATTAATTGGGAATATGTTGTACTGTATTCCTTTTATGCCTTTTGTGTACTGGTAGGAGTCACGGGCTATAACGTAGTCCGCAGTCAATTCGAAGCCGCTGAAGAGGCTTGTCAAAACCGAAACGGTGTCTTGTTTCAAGAAAAGCAAGGCGGGTTCGTCTGTATTAAGAAAAAGTCAATTATCAATTTGGAAACAAATAATAGCCCTTGACAATCCGCTCGACCTTTGAGATAATATGTCTGTGATGAGTTGATATGAGGATGTCAAATGTTTAAGAATCTAATGGCAGAGATTGAGGCGATTCGGATTGCCCGTGGCTACAAAACTCTTGAGGCTCTGGCCTTCATCAAAGAATTTGAGAATGAGTTCCCCGCCGAAGTGCGTGATGAGTTGATCGCATTTATGGATGAGGGTCGAAAAATGTTTGCTCCTGTGGAGGCTGTATGATCGGTGAAGGTTATCTTGACGGTATGCGTATTATCGGTATGTACATGGGTGACTACCCTGTATCAGGTACGGTACGTTTGAGTCGTGTAAAGTATGGTAGTGGTATGTCGCATCATGTAACGCTAGACAATCCGATTAATGTATTCGGTGCGGTGCGTGATTCGGTTATTTTGAATGAAAATGAGATAGCAGGAGTTTTATAATGTACGTAGCACATGATTTTGGTAAGGTTCGGATTGTTCATGATGGCAGTCCGTTTGATGTACTGTATGATGTAAAGGTCGAAGTATTGAAAGATGGTGAGTGGAAATTCTATGATGGGTACAATAGCCTGTCAAATGATTACGCATTCTCTGAAGCAAATAAATCGGCTGCTAGAGCATTGAAATTGAATTAAACCAGTCGAAAAATGCTCAAAAAATGAAATTTGACCACTTCTGGTACGCCGGCTTTGTGCTGGCGATTTCTATTTGTCTGTACCTTTTTCACAAGACACCGCTATGAATAAGAATACTCAAAAATACTGTGATGAGGTCGGCATTGATATGACATACCTGACCAACACCAAGCAAATTGTGTTGATCGAAGAACTGGTCAAGCGGGTGGCTGAACACTGCGCCCAACTATGCGGTTCACAGGCCGACAAGAAAATCATACGGGCGGCATTTGATCTGCCCGTAGAATCGAATGTACAATATGAAGCACCACCAATCCACGGCTCCGTAACGAGCCAGTATACCCGACAATATAATTTACCAAGGAGTGAATGATGGAAAATGTATTTGGACTTTTTATGATTATATTTGCTTTGTTTATAGGCGGTCTTCTGGGCTATGACACTGGAAAATCTGCTGAAAGAAAAGCGATAACCGAGTGTGAAAAAACACTGCCACGCAATGTACAGTGTACAATCATTGGTGTGCCAGTGGACAAGAACTGAGATGAACAATGAACGAGCGATTCAGAGAACTACGGGAACAAGCATTTGATTGGGTTCAACAACAATTATATACAGTCGGCAGTGATCATTCAGTAATGCAAGCCGAGCAGTTGGAAATGATCAATCAAAAGTTCGCCGAGTTGATTGTTAGGGAATGCTTGGAATGGTGCGATGCTTATGCTACCATTAATGGAACAGCACAACAGATACGTAATTCGATTAAAGAACACTTCGGAGTTGAAGAATGAATCAAGCCATTGAATTTGTTATGATGTTTTACAATATTTCTTGGGAAGATGCTATAAATCTTTACTGGGATGAAGTTGAAGCATATATGTTTTTGGCTCCAAAACTGAACGGAGTTGATCGATGACCGACAAGTTTGACGATTTGATGTATCAAGCCGGTCTGACGGCTCAAGGCGGCTGGGATCAGATGGATGACTATGACCGCACTGCTATACTCAAGTTTGGAGAGTTGATTGTTCGGGAATGTCTTGATATTGTTGAGGATGAGGATGATGGCAGTGCTGATACCAAAAGTGTTCGTTGGGCAATGATAAGAATCAAAAAACATTTCGGAGTTGAATAATGAGCCTTCTACCTTGCCCACAATGTAATTCCGAGGCTGAGATATTTGCCACAGGTACGTCAGAATGCTACGGCTGGGACTGGCAGACTTATGGTGTGCGGTGTAAAGATACCAATGGTAAGCATTGTGGTATGGAGATAAGCATGAATGCAGATTTCTTTTATGTTGATATTCATGACGGATATTGGGAAGAGATATGGAACAATTTACCAACGAGGGCAAAGATATGAACGAACGAATTCGACAACTATACTATGAGTGTCAAGATGAAAGTCTAAGTACAGAGGAGTGCTATCATAACTTTGCCGAGTTGATCATTCAGGAATGTGCCAGTTTTGCTGATAAACACAATCAACAAAAACTATATGAGGATTATACCCTTGGTGTAGGTAAAGCCATAAAACAACATTTCGGAGTTGAAGAATGAAAATTATTACAGCAATTGTATCTTGGATTCTTATGCCCATTGCCATAATTGTGGTCGCATATGATATAGCAAAATGCTTTATAGAAAGTAAGGTACTCAGATGAACGAACAAGACCTAGTATACCGACTGCGAAAACGGGCTGAAATTCGGAGACAGATTCCCGACCGCAAGTCTGTACAAGAAAACAAACCCGACCGCATTGCCGATCTACTGGAAGAGGCAGCAAATGAGATAGAACGACTGCGGAATACACCCAAGCCCTATGATCATACACAATGGTCAATTGATAATTTTGGATCACCCAACGGAGCATAATATGAAAACATTGTATGAAAAAATAATGAAGTATCGTAGACCTATCGGCTACACAATCGGTAGCATTAATATACTGAACGGACTTGCTGACATTCTATTAGGCTTTCCAGTATGGGGCATACTGTGGGTGATTCTGGGTGCATTGATCATTGCCGATGCGAAGTATAGTCCATGAACACCTCTACTGAGATACTGACAATACTCCAAGAAGAGGCTGCTGAGGTGATTCAGATAGCCTCAAAGATACACCGATTCGGGCATCATCCAGATAACATCAAAAGACTAGAACAAGAACTAGGCGATCTTCAGTGTATGATCGACCTGTGTATAGAACATCAATTAGTCGATGAGACAAGAATACAATTACACTCCAAAGACAAAAGAGAAAAGCTCAAGACCTGGAGTAACATACCGCTACAAAGAAGTTGGTGGTTCACATCATGAAAATCCTGCTGCTGTCCTTCCTACTCACTAGTTTCACTGGCTGTACTTATGCACCAATAACACTCCGTGCCCTGCCAGAGACTCAGCCACTCAACCATTGCATAAAAGACAACAAAATAGTCTGTGATTATTCTACCAAATAATTCTTGACAATCCTCAGCACCTCTGCGATAATACTCTTTTGACAGTAATGGAGAACAGAGAAATGTTGACAAATCTACAATTACTACAGAGACAATTAAAAGAAAAGAAACAATTCATTGTCGATGCTCAAAAAGAAATATCAAAATTGAAAGCGGCCATTCGTGCGGTACGATATTGCGAATGTGATAAGTGTGTTGCTGAAATGAAACAAGCACTCACCGCCTAGGAACCACTAGAAACCGCTTGACAATCTCCTACACCTCTGCGATAATATCCATGTTGAGAGAGAAAACGAGGAGTTATCAAAATGACTACTGCACCAATCTGCCCATGCTGTACTACCCCGCTAGTACCACGTGTATTCTCTGGGTACTATGATTCCTTCACCTGCTGGACTTGCGCTTGTACTGATGCTGATACATTGATACCAGGTGCGACTATTCTTGCTGGTGCTTACGGCGGTGGAACTACTGGTGATCTTGCTACCACTGACGATTTGGGAGTGTACTAATGAACAAAGTTTTTATCGTTGTCGAGCCAATACCCTATGAGGGTGATACCGTACTCCGTGTATTTGCTGACCGTAAAGATGCTATAGCGTATGGCGAAGAACTGGTTGAAGACGGTACCGTAGATGAGTTTGATGTATATGAGCGTGAAGTGTACTAAACCCTGAGGTGTACTAAGATGAAATTACCACTAGCGATAGTAAAAGCAAGGGTTCGTAACTGGAAAATCATAGCAGAAAAGCGCATGGACATATTCTGTTACGGTGGCGGAATTATTCGTAATCGTATTCATTACTACAAAAAACTCCAGCGTAAACTTGAATTAGAACAATTCTATAATGTAAAGTTGCCAGGTGTGTGAATAGTGGTAGAATGTGGTAAAATCGTGCGGAAAATACAATATAATGCGCTGAAACTGACACCACATGAGAATGATTCTCATTTGCATTCGCACTAGTCTGCGGTGGCTATTTATGCGCCCACTATCCGTAGTGTTTTGTGCCGAGTCTGCTACTACATCTAGTTGTTTATGCCGCAACACCGCCGGTGGCACCGTAGAATCTGCTGCCGCCCAGGAATCCGCCCAGGAAGCCCTTGACAATTGCCGCACCCTGCGATACTATATGTCTGTGATGAGTTGATTTGATAGGGGAACGAAATGATTGCGATTTTGATACTGGCTGGTTTGATTGGGGTTTGGGGTGCGCTTGCTGCTGCTCCCGGTGCTGCTCCTGCGTTAGGGTGATCAAATGATAACGGCTTCTACCTACTACTCTGTTTATTATAAGGCGACAGGCCTGATAACTGCAAAGGGTAGCAAAAAAGCAATGTTGCGAATAATCAAAGCAAATCCTGGTGTTTATCAATTAGCAATTACTAGCCGCCCGATCGGTGCGGTGTTTGGAGAATAAAATGGAAATTTCTTGTTGGAATGTTCACGGTGGCTGGCAAACGAAAGTCTACACCGCCGATGGTAATGACTGGTTGTTCGGTCCAGTTTTCAATAAAGTAACTGATCTGTGGGACTGGCAGCGGGCTAATTTGTTCAATACAGTCCAAGGTTATCGATTAATGAAGGAGGCAGCATAATGGACGCAGCGGTGATTGTTTTTCTGATAATTGCTCCTTTTGCAATGGCTTATATACTGTATGATGCGCTGATGGACAGAAAAGCATAATTGACAAAACATTAAGGCGCCGGCATTCTCAACCGATGCGACTGGGCATGGTAACAAATCGATAATGTGTGTGACAGCGGGCCGGGACGCTATGATTAAGCCGCTTAATTATCGAACCAGTGTAGTAAGTTTGCCGAATAGGGCCCTTGACAGAATCCCCCGGCCCTGGTATAATGATTGTGTGGTGATGATGAAGGAGATAAAATGATTACCCGCCGTGAAACAATTAACGAAATTGCTACTCTGAAGTACCTGGGTTATCCTGTGTGGCGTATGGTTGCGCTGTTGAAAATCCCTGCGGCTGACATTGAGGCTGCAATTAAAGCATGGAAATTATAATATGATTAAAGCACAATTTACTGCTGCTGATGTAGCAGAAGCAACAAAGGGTCTGGGTGCTACTGTACTCAAACCACGTAAAGCAAAGCGTCCCGTATGCCGTGCTAAGTCCAGCAAGGGCTTCGTAAAGGGTACGGGTGGGTTCGCTACTGGATATCCACGTAAGGTGTTCGTGTGAAAAGAGCCCTATTTAATGATGCTGAGGTGGCTGCTGCTGTAGAGGAATTCAGTACGTACATGGCACCCCGTACAATGCAAGCTGGTGGAAAGAACGGTGACGTTACAGTGTATGGAGAGAATGCCAATGCACGTAAGCCGCCGGTGATTAATTTATCGAAAGAAGAAGAGGAAATCAGTGGGCTACTACAAGAACTTAGTAATTGAAATTCTAGAACTGAATGATGCAGGCCTGGGCGTAATTGCAATTGCTGACCGCTTGGGTATTGCTGCGATTACAGTGGCGAATATACTGGAGATGTACGGCGGGCCCGAAGGTGCATAGGGGTGGGGGGGCTACAACCGGTATACTACAAAAAAGCTACAATCAAAAGGAACATGCTATTCGAAAGCAACCTTATCGAGCAACAATCTTCTCTGTGGTAAAATGCGGAAACGTACAGTGAATCACGGTAAAATTTTTTTTGCGCCAAAAACTCCCCCATACCCCCTATGACATATAAGCGCAAAACAAAGAAGACCAGCAGTACGACAAGTAGAACCACTACACAATCGACTAAGGGTACACGGATTACTAATTCTACAAAGAGTTCGCTCGGTGGGCGTAATAAGCGTACCTATTCATGGTCATGGAATAAAGACGGTCGGATGCGGCAAACGACTACGGATAATCGTGATGGTTGGATTACACGGAAAAGTAGAACATTTGGGAGTAAGCGTGGAGATGTAAAATACAAAGGAAACAATAAAAATAATCTGCTATTGCTTAAACTAATACTATGGTTGTTTCTGTTGCCATTTAAACTACTCTGGTGGCTGATAAAGTTACCCTTTCAAAAATGACATTCATTCTCGGTGGTATCGCAGTCTTTTTGCTTGTCAATCTAGCAATCACTGTGTTTTTGCGTTATCACAATGGTAACGATGGCTGGCTGGAATACTATCATTCCATAGCAAAGAAGCAACATGAATCCACTTGACTTTATTGAGTTTCTGTGGTATTATCTGCACATAGCACATGACTTTATAGGAAGAATATTCATGAGCATTTTGGCAATCGGTTTTATTGTTCTTGTGACAATGGCTTTCTTTAAAATCGTGTGGTCTGTTATCAAGTTTATATGCAAGCCACTGGTACTACTTGTTGCAGCAATTGCAACGATATTCCTTGTGGTCTAAGAATTGGGTAGGAACTGCTTGACAAAGTGCGGTACCTCGATTATACTATAGTCTGTTGAGTGAGAGATGAGATTGTCATGAAAGCAATATTTACTACACAGGTCTTTGAGAACTATGCGTGGCGTGAAGACGGTTCGATCGGTACGGGTGCCGATGCATACTTCAAACCCAAGGGTGGTGATGAGTATGTCGTAAAGAATGTGGACAAGTCCGAGATGTTAAAAATTCTCGAACAAGTGAAAGCGCAAGTCGAGGTCTCGAATGATTACTTTCGTGAGACTATCATTGACCTGCAATTGGTCGAAGATGACTATCTGACGGAGTATGAGCGTAGCCAGTTAGAGTACGATGGCTGCATTGTTTATTCACCAAAAGAACTTGAAATGGAGTTTGCGTGATGTACAAGTTGGAATTTCTGAAACGTGCAGAGTCTTATGCGGCTGCACGTGGTGACGATATGTACTTCAAAAATCTTTACACAGGTTTTCGAGAATACAATAATGTCGATGATTCTGTGTGGAAAACTTTAAGTTATTTGTATGATGCTGATACGGCTCAGTTGTTGAAATACAAATACTGTGAAACTGTTTTGTAATGGAGAAGAACATGGTGAAGAATGATCTGGCTGTTGCGCTGATTGGTTACAAAGATAACATTGTCAAGGACTATGTGAACTGGTGCGGTGCGGCGGGTATCACTGACATCGGACAGTTCGGTGTCGAATTTGAGCCGGGTTCCAAGTACGTGAAGGTGGTCAAAATCTCGTCGGGTGGCTCTCGTTCCGTACACTCGTTCGTAGAGAAAGAAACGGGTGCGATTTGGAAAGCCGCATCATGGAAAGCACCAGCAAAGAACTTTGCACGTGGTAATGTGTTCGATGCGGGTACGTATCTGAATCGCCTGCAATGGACTGGAATTGTTTAATGAATGAATCGTTTGTGGTGAGATGCCGTGAGTGTGGCGATGAACATTTGACAAGTGAAGTGAAGTTTGTTAATATAGAGGAAAATCTCTATGGTGAAGATGTTGCTTATTTCATTTGCAATGTGACTGATACGATTACTCAAAGTCGAGTATTTCGCCAATGACATGGATATTGGTTTTCTGGCTTTCGATGCCAGAAAACTTTACTGTATATGAAAGATTTGACACCGAAGAAAAGTGTCAGGTTTCTGCACGTGCATGGAATGCTCGTCTACAAAAAGTAAATTCTAAACTAATCTGTGAGTGCCGTAAACTATGAAACAATACGATTGGGAACGGTATTCAGAAAAATACTATTATTATGACACTGATACAGGTAAGATTGTCGGTGCAGTAAGCAAGATTGCACTTCAGGAAGTCTGGATTGGACTTGTGTATACTGGTGAGTATACGTTTACTGTACAAGATGAAAAACATCTAGGTCAATACATTAATTTAGAATCTGCAAAACGTGCGGTTCAGTTTTTCTGGGATCGTGAGAGTCGTACATTATTGGAATGATATGGGCATCATACTTTTTGCTTTACAATTTTTGTTTGTATTTCTTTTTTGGAATATGTCTACGGTTGCTGCTGATGAAGGGCGACCCGGTTGGGCATTTGTCTATTTGATTATTTCAGCAATGAATGGTGCTGCTGCACTGTCATCTATTTTTTAAGGAGATATCATGCCCAATTGGTGCGACAATACATTACGTCTTTCAAACGAAGATAAAACTAAGTTAGATAGCGTTGAGAATGAACTATTCAAACGAACTGATGACGGCGCATATGCTGGATGTTTGTTCGAACACTTACGGCCTAATCCATCGGGTGAATGGGATTATGAATGGTCAATAAACAATTGGGGCACCAAATGGGAAGCAAGCATTATCGATTGGGAAAGACATGATGATGAAAATCTTTCTATCTATTTCGAAACAGCATGGGGTCCGCCAATTGCATTATATGATTATCTGACTGAACAAGGCTGGGGTGTCGAAGCATTCTACAATGAAGGTGGTATGTGCTTTGCTGGTATCTATGACAATGGTTCTGATGAACTTTATGAATATGCAGATTTGTCTGCTGATGAAATAGAAAAAGAACTACCACATGAACTAAATGAGATGTATGGTATCTCAGATTACAAACGTGATTGGGAAGCAGAGAACGAAGAAGAGGAAGAGTAATGGTACGTTACGGTGTACATTCAAATCGCTTTCAAGGCGACTACAAAAAAGTATTGACAGTCTGTTCTGCCAATATGTTGAGGTCGCCTACGATGGCGCACGTGTTATCTGCTGAACCATATAATTTCAATACACGGTCGGCAGGCACTGCGGGCTACGCATTGATTCCTGTCACCGAAGATTTGCTGATGTGGTGTGATGAGGTCGTGTGTGCTGATACTGAACATGCACTATGGGTACGCAACAAGATGATGGAGTGGATGCTTGACAAGCCTATCATTGATTTGCAGATTCCAGATAATTATGAGTATCGTAATCCAGAATTGGTTGAACTAATCAAGGAGCGTTATGAATCAAGAACTGCTGACTGAAATTGCTAAACAAACGGGGGGTTCATTTTTTGTGGATGTTTTCAAATCACATCAGGAAAGATATGCACTCCAATTGTTATCAGAAATATATCGTGTGTTTTCAAAACAGCAACTTGACGGATATGCAATAGATTTCTGGGATGACATTGTACAGCATTTCCAACTTGACAACAATGAGATAGAAAAGTTGTCAAAAAGAAACAGTTGACAAAGTACCGCACCTCATCTATAATTATACATGTTGATTGATTACATGGAGGTTTGTGATGGCTTATGTATCTCAAGAATTGAAGTCTAAGATTGCACCTAAGGTCAAAGCGATTTGCAAAAAATATGGCGTAAAGGCTAGTCTTGCGGTTCGCAATCATTCTACGCTGGTACTGAATGTGAAGTCTGGTAAAGTAGACTTTATTGGTGATTATGGTAGCACACCAGAATCACGTGCTGATGCTGAGAAGTTTGGTATTCAGGTAAATCCTTATCACTACAAAAATCATTTCAATGGTGATGCGTATTTCTTTCTGTCTGAAGTGATTCCAGCGATGAATGATGGTAACTGGGATAAGTCTGATATTCAAACCGATTACTTCAATGTCGGTTGGTACATTGATGTAAATATTGGCAAGTGGAA
>Ga0222713_10005829_pt1 | contig 11861 bp, 8 predicted proteins | sample C33_649DmetaG_FD_165061 | JGI IMG/M metagenome (GOLD analysis project Ga0222713, IMG submission 165061) | Estuarine water microbial communities from San Francisco Bay, California, United States - C33_649D | ecosystem: Environmental > Aquatic > Marine > Unclassified | place: USA: California...
CCTTGATGATCCTCGCTCAGATGGGACCATTGTTGCTGCTGGCAATTCCTGCCGGAGTTGTTGCCGACGCGGTGGATCGGCGCAAATGGTTGGCATCGATGCAGATCGTGATGCTGTTGTTTTCCGTGGTGTTGGCGGCGCTGGCACGTGTCGATGCCCCGATATGGGCGTTGTTCCTTGCGCAACTGGGCGTAGGTATCGGCGCGGCGCTCAACATGCCCGCGTGGTCGGCATTGTTGCCCTCGCTGGTGCCACACCACGACCTGCCCGGGGCCATGTCGCTCAACTCCGCACTGATCAACGGTTCGCGAGTAATCGGGCCGATCTTCGTTGCGCTCTTCTCACCGCTTGGTGCAAAGGCCTGGCATTTCTTTGCCTTCAACGCCGTCACTTACCTGCTGGTGGTATGGGCGCTGCAACGCACTACCGCGGCAACGCATCAACGCGACACCTCGCGCGGGTGGCAACGCTTCACATTTGCCCTGCGCGTTGCACGCGACCGACCGGTAGTACGGCGACTCATTCTTACCCTGGCGTTGTACTCGCTCATCTCGCTGCCCTACATCGGGCTGTTTCCAGCGGTCGCGGAACTGAACTTCGGTATCGACGATTCGAGCTCTGTATACAAATGGCTGTACGCCACATGGGCACTCGGCGCTGCCCTCGGTGGATTGGCACTCGGCACGATCTTCGTTGGTCGCGATCCACGCGTGATGATTCGCTGGGGATTCACCGCCAACGCCGTTGCAATGGTGGGTTTCGCAGCCTCACGTTCGGCAGTGCCTGCGTTCATCACGGGGTTTGCCCTTGGCGTGTCGTACTTCTTCACCACCACCGCGATGAGCACCGTGCTGCAGGGGCGACTCGCTCCGCACGAACGCGGTCGCACCATGGCGTTGTGGTTCATGTCGTTTGGTGGCACCGTTCCGATCGGCAACATCGTGTTTGGTCCGTTGGTGGACCGTTTCGGGGCTCGCTGGTTGCTCTTCCTTGGCGCGGCGTGGGCGTTGGTGCTCGCGTGGTGGTGCAACACCCGAGCACTCGACGAGCGCTACCCCTCGGGGGACGTTGGCGGCACGGCCGCCGCTACTCAGTTGAACGCGTGAACCAGACGTTCGAGTCCGGCCACACGCGAGCCCTTCACAAGGACGGCATCACCGTCGGCAAAGTCGCCGATGCGATCTATGGCCGCCTGCAGTGTGATGCTCGCACCAGCCGACTCTGGCCCAAGCGCCGGGTCGCCCGATCCCGCTGATTCGCCGTACAGATTGGTATCCACTGCAATGACGTGGATATCCATTCGTCGTGCCAGAGCCGCCACCGCACGATGCGCGATTTCCGGATCCTTCAGTTCGGCCATGGTTCCGAGGAAGGCAAATCGTCGCTTTGCAGGAATCGCCGCAAGCGTATCGAAGGCCGCAGCCATCGACTTTGGGTTGGCGTTGTAGCAGTCATCAATCAGCACCACACCGAGCGAGGTGGTGTGCACACTCATGCGATTGGGCGACATCGGTGCCGACGCAATCGCCTCCGCTGCGCCATGGACATCTACCCCGCATACGCCCGCAGCAGCGATGGCAGCAGCCGCATTGCTCGCACTGTGGCGGCCTGCGACGGGTAGTACAAACGACAATTCTCCCCATGCTGTGGCGAGGTGCACGGTGGCATGCGCACGCTCGTCGAGCTGCACTCGAGTGATTCGCACGGTTGCTGACGGTGCTTCGCCAAACGTGATGACTTGTGCCGACGTGCGCGACTGCATTGCCAGGACTCGCTCGTCGTCGGCATTCAAGATGGCAAAGCCGCTCGACGGCAGTGCCTCGATGAGTTCACCCTTGGCGCGAGCGATGCCATCCAGGTTGTCGAGTAGTGCACTGTGCGCCTCGGCAACGGCAGTGACGATTCCGATGTGCGGGAGACCAACCTCGGCCAGGCGGGTGATTTCACCGTGGCCGCGCATACCCATCTCCAGCACGAGTGCTTGGCAGTCGTCGGGGGCGTTCAACAACGTGATGGACACCCCTTGGTCATTGTTGAACGATCGCGAACTCGCCGCCACCTTCAGCGCCGATCCGAGGGCGGCTGCTGCCAGATCCTTGGTAGTGGTTTTACCAACGCTCCCGGTGATGCCAACGACGCGGTGCTCAACGCGATCGCTCAACGATTCGCGAGCCCACCGACCAAGACTGCGCAGTGCCTCCAGCGTGTTCGGCACCACGATGGCCGTGCCGGGCAGTTTGCCGTTGAAGCCTTCCGCGCCGGCGGCTACTGCATTGTCACCGCCGACTCCTGCACCACCGCGCGACGTGAGGTAGGCACCCGCACCACGTGCGAGCGCATCGGGAATGAAATCGTGCCCGTCACGCTCGGCAACGATCGGCACGAACAATTGCCCCATCACCAAGTTGCGTGAGTCGAAGGTGGCGCCCGAGAGGTGTGCGTTCTTGCCACGCAATTCGCCGTTCACCGCATGAGCAACATCGCTGGCCATGAAGCGCATACGACTACTTAGCGTACGAGCCAAGTACCGTGGAGACGAGTGAATTCGCGCTCGCGCACCCATGTGATCGTCATCTTCGGTGGCGAGTCCGCTGAACACGATGTCAGTTGCGTTACCGCTGCCCACGTGTTGCGAGCGCTCGACCCCGAGCGATACGAGGTGACCACAGTGGCCATTTCCCGCAGTGGCGAATGGATGTTGGCCGACGGCGCAATGAGTGCACTCGCACGCGGTCGCGACGCCGTGCCCGATCGCCTGGAAGCGGCAGGACGTCCGTCCTCACTGGGTGAGGTGATTGCGAGCGCCGCGAACACAATGGCTGGCACCAGCGCTGCTCGCACCGTGGTACTCCCGTTGCTCCATGGCCCCATGGGCGAAGACGGCACCGTACAGGGCATGTTGGACCTCGCCCACGTTGCCTACGTGGGTGCCGGTGTGTTGGGCAGCGCCGTTTCGATGGACAAGGCCACCACCAAACGCGTGTTGGCAGCGGAGGGTATTGCGCAACCCAGATTCGTCGCACGACGCGCCGACGACATTGCCGGAGTCACCGCAAGCGGCTCGGCTAACCACAACTCCGCCATCGCCGACGTGGTCGCCCAACTCGGTCTCCCACTCTTCGTGAAGCCGGCCAACATGGGTTCGTCCGTCGGCGTAGCCAAAGCAAAGACACTCGAGGAAGCCATTGCCGCCGCACGTGCTGCACTCGCCTACGACGAATGGGTGTTATTCGAGGAAGCCGTCACAGGCCGAGAGATCGAGGTTGCGGTGCTCGGCAATCGCGAGCCGCGAGCCTCGGTGGCTGGCGAGATCATCCCAGGCCGCGAGTTCTACGACTACGAGGACAAGTACATCGGCGATGGCGCCACGTTGTTGATTCCCGCCCCGCTGAGCGACGCCGAGTCAGCCGCCGTACGCAACATGGCGTTGCAGGTGTTTCGCGCGGTGCGGGCCGAGGGCATGGCTCGCGTCGATTTCTTCTTCGAAGAACGGCGTGCCGACGGCAGCTCGGGTCGCGGTTTTCTGTGCAACGAGATCAACACCATTCCGGGCTTCACGCCGATTTCGATGTATCCCAAGTTGTGGCAGGCCTCGGGGGTTGCCTACGCCGAACTCATCGATGAACTCATCCAACTTGCACTCGAGCGCCACGAGCGCCGGGCAAAGTTTCGCACTACCCAGCGCTAAGCGGGTCGAAGACTAGATTTTCTGCGTGGCACTCGTGGAGATTCGCAATCTGGCCAAGGCGTTCGGAGCCGTCAAGGCCGTCGACAATGTAAGGCTCGACATCGAGTCGGGTGAATTCATCACTCTGCTTGGCCCGTCAGGTTCGGGAAAGACGACAGTCTTGCGACTGATTGCTGGATTCGAAGATCCAGATGCCGGCAGCATCCACCTAAGTGGTGAGGACATCACGCATGTTCCGCCATTCGACCGCGACGTCAACACCGTGTTTCAGGATTATGCGCTCTTTCCGCACATGACCGTGCAAGCAAATGTGGAGTACGGCCTGCGCACGCGCAAAGTGCCGAAAGCCGACCGGGCAGAGCAAGCACGCCGCGCAATTGCCTCAGTCAAACTCGAGCACGCCCTCAATCGCCTGCCGCATCAGCTGTCGGGCGGCCAGCGTCAGCGCATCGCTCTTGCGCGTGCAATGGTGCTCAGACCGAAGGTGTTGTTGCTCGACGAGCCTCTCGGTGCACTCGACCGCCAACTGCGCGAAGAGATGCAGGTGGAACTAAAAAACATCCAACGCGAAGCGGGCATCACCTTCATTTTCGTGACGCACGACCAAGAAGAAGCGATGCGAATGAGCGACCGCATAGTCATTTTCAACGAAGGGAGGGTCGAGCAAGTCGGCACGCCTGAGCAGGTGTACGAGTCACCAGCAACACGATTCGTCGCCGGATTCCTCGGTGCGGCAAACATCATCAGCGGAGAACCTGCCAAGAAACTGTTCGGCCGACCCACCACCGTGAGCATCCGGCCAGAACGAATGCGACTCGCCCCGACCACCTACGGGCATACCGGAGAGGAATCTGCCGTCGCTGCAACACTGAGAGAGGCCGCCTACGTCGGCGCCAACACCGTGTATATCGTTGACACCGATGACGGCATTCGGCTAAGCATAAGCAGAACAAACACACAATCTCGGGGGCACGACAACCGTTTTGCCCTCGGAGAACGGGTGCTCGTCGTCTGGCTGAAGAGCCAGGTGGCCGAGCTTCCCGCATAGCGCCGACTTCGGTCGGCAAGGGGGAAAGTAATGACAGGAAAGAAACGGGTGCTCGCAAGCGCACTGTCAGCAGCCGCGTTGATCGTGGCGAGCTGCGGTGGCGACGGCGATGCCGCCGACGTGGAAATTAAGGTGCCTGACATCGCAATGCACGAAGAAATGGGTGCATTTGAAGGCGAACTGAACATCGTCAACTGGTCGGGCTTCGTTGAGCCGGCTTGGACTGACAAGTTCACGGCTGATACCGGTTGCAAGGTGAACCCACGCGTTGCTGGAACCAGCGATGAAATGGTCACCCTCATGCGCACCGGCCAGTACGACATCGTTTCCGCATCGGGCGACGCTGCGCTTCGCTTGATCGTCGGTGGCGACGTGCAGCCGCTCAATATTGACCTCATTCCGAACTTCAGCGACGACATCGCCGAGGGCATGAAGGGCAATGTGTACGACACCGTGAACGGCAAGCCCTACGGCGTGCCGATCGGTCGTGGCGCCAACCTGCTGCAGTACAACGAGACCGTCACTGGCGGGGCCCCAGAGAGCTGGGACGTCGTGTGGGAACTCGACACCCCGTACAAGAGCAAGATCACGGCATACGACGCCCCGATTTACATCGCGGACGCCGCCGTGTACTTGATGTACCACAAGCCGGAACTCGGCATCAAGAACCCATACGCACTCGACCAAGACCAGCTCGCAGCTGCGATCGATCTGCTCAAGCAGCAGAACCAGGTCATCGGTGAGTACTGGTCTGACCCGGTCGCACAGATCACCTCGTTCGTCGGCGGCAACACCGTCGTCGGCACGTCGTGGGAAGTGCTGCGCAAGTTCGCCGCGCAAGACAACCTGAAGACGACGCTCCCGAAAGAGGGCTCGACCGGATGGTTCGACTCCTGGCTCGTCAGCTCGACCACCCCGAACATCAACTGCGCATACGCCTGGATGGACTACACGAGCCGCCCCGAGGTCAACGGTGCAATCGCCGTGAACTTCGGTATGGCTCCAGCCAACACGGCGTTCTGCAAGTCGAGCGCCGAGGCGCAAGCGCACTGCGACACGTTCTTTGCTGAAGACGAAGAGTTCTTCAAGAAAGTCTGGCCGTGGACCACGCCGATTGAGACGTGCGTCGATGGTCGCAAAGACGTGAAGTGCACGAGCTTCCAGGAGTGGACGAACGCCTGGGCAACCGTCAAGGGTTGATCCACTGATGCGGGCGCGAGCAATCGCCCCGCATCTGCAAGACGAAGTGAATACGTGTGGGGGCCGAGCAATCGGCCCCCACACTCGTGATGAGAGGTAGCCATGACGCAGCGAGATACACCGACCGGCTCACGGCCGATGTCGTCGTACCTCTTGCGCAGACCGATGCTGCGGCTCGTCGGATTGTTGGCTCTACCGATGACCTGGATCATCGGCGTCTACATCTTCTCGCTCTTCCTGCTGCTCATCACCGCGTTCTGGAACGTCGATCCGTTCACATCGCTGGTGTCGCCGGGGTTCAACCTCGAGAACTTTGAACTGGTGCTCACTAACCCTGCGTACATCGCCACATCTATTCGCACGTTACTGATTGCGCTCGCCGTCACCACAGTGTGCGTGCTGTTTGCCGTGCCGCTCGGCATCTACATGGCCAAGATTGCACCGAAGTGGCTGCGCAACGCACTTGCCGTCGCTATCACCCTGCCCCTCTGGGCCGGATACTTGGTGAAAGTCATCGCGATGCGCCTCGTGTTCACCGAAGAAGGCTTCTTTAACTGGGCGATGTCTCCACTCGGCATTCGCGGGCCGGGCTTCTCCGTGCCGATCGTGATTCTCACGCTGACGTACTTGTGGTTTCCGTACATGGCGTTGCCGGTGTACACCGCGATTCGGCAGATTCCACCCAATTTGTTCGATGCATCAAGCGACCTTGGCGCCAAGGGGTTCGTGACCGTGCAACGAGTAGTGCTGCCGCTCATCGTGCCGGCGATCATTGCCGGTTCGGTGTTCACGTTTTCGCTCAGCCTCGGCGATTATCTGGCGGCTCGCTTCACCGGCGGGGCAACGCAGATGATCGGCAGCATTATCGCCGCCAACATCAACCTGAACCCGCCGGTGGCCGCGGCGTATTCGATGATTCCGATCACATTCGTGGTCATTTACCTCATGGTCGCGCGCCGCACCGGCTCGCTGGAGCGCATGTAGCGATGTTGCGATTGTCGCGCGGTGCTCGCTTCATACTGCTCGCGATTATTGCCGTTATTTTGCTGTTCCTGTACATCCCACTCGTCGTGCTGGTTTTGAATTCGTTCAACGAGTCACAGATCTCCGGCTGGCCAATCGACAACTTCTCCACCAAGTGGTGGGAATTTGCGCGCAGCTACGAACCCATCCGCAACGCTCTGCTCAACTCGGTGCTGGTCGCAAGTGGCGCCATGGTGCTGGCGTCAATTCTCGGCACACTCGTGGCGTTCGCCATGAAGGGTTTCAGGTTCTTCGGGCGCGGCACAGTGAACATCTTGGTGGTACTGCCGATTGCCCTGCCGGGCGTGGTGACGGGCGTTGCGTTCAGCAACACGTATTCGAATTTTCTAACGCCGGCTGGAGTGAATATCGGCTACTTCGGCATGATTGTGGCGCACGCGACGTTTTGCATCGTGATGGTGTTTAACAACGTGTTCGCGCGCCTGCGACGCATGAACCCCAACCTGCAAGAGGCTTCGGCCGACCTGGGAGCCGGGTTGTGGCAGACCTTCCGCCTAGTGACGTTTCCGCAGTTTCGCACGTCGTTTGCCGCTGGCGCGTTGCTCGCTTTTGCGCTGAGCTTTGACGAAGTTGTGGTCACGATCTTCACTGCCCCGCCGGGCATCGACACGTTGCCGCTGTGGATCTTGAAAGAAGTCGGTCGACCGAATCAGGCGAGCGTGGTGAATGTGGTGGCAACCGTGGTGATCTTGCTGTCGCTTATCCCCGTGTACATCTCACAGCGCTTGGCTCGCGCGCAAGAAGACGAGCGGTAGACGGGTCTGCTCCGGCGCGCGATGTGGCGAGGATCAGCTGCCGGCAGCCGGAATGTTGATCTTCAACCCCGGATACAAGAACACGTTCACACTCGGCCACTGATTGGCCGCCAACAGTGCATTCACCGACACACAGAACTTGGTTCGAATCGCCGACACGGAGTCGCCCGCCTGCACTTCGTAGGTGCCTGCCGGGCGGTTACCGCAACCCGGCTTGCCAACCGGGTTCGCCACCACGGTTTGCTGGGTTTGATTCACGGTCACCTGCGCGCTTGGAGGAATCTTCAACTGTCGCCCCGGATACGGGAACTGCGATGTGGAGATGAGTCCGTTCCACGACAACAACTGCTCCACCGAGATACCGAATGCATTCGATACTTTGATTGGCGAGTCGCCGGCTTGCACCACGTAGATCTGCTCCACGCCGACCGCCCCCGGTGGAAGCGTGGTGACGACCGGAGCGATGGTGGTAACTGCGGGCGGAATGGTGGCAAAGTCGGTGGGACCGATCGGCACGATGGTGGTGGCCGTACCTGCGGCATCCACACCACACGCTGAGAGCACTACAACAAGGAGCAGCCAACGCGAACGCATTGCGACGAGTTTACGGTCACCCGTCTCGTGAAAGGGTGACGCCCCAGCGACAGGCGGCACGCCCAGCGCTATACGAGCGGTCGGGCGGAGGCCACGATCGGCGACGGCAACGACGACGACCCCATCAAATGTTTGTCGACCGATGCAGCAGCTGCACGACCCTCGGCAATCGCCCACACGATCAGGCTCTGTCCGCGACCCATGTCACCTGCCACGAACACACCATCGACGCTCGTGCGGTAGTCGTCGGTGCGTGCCACATTGCCGCGAGAGTCCAATGCCACGCCGAGTTGGTCGAGCCACGAACCTTTCTCGGGCCCAACGAAACCTAGGGCAAGCAACACCAGATCGGCTCGTAGCTCGGTTCGTGTACCTGGTACCGGAACGAACGTGCCGGATTCGAACCGCACCTCGTTGAGCACAAGCGCCCGCACGTTGCCATCGACATCGCCGATGAATTCCTCGGTGGACACACTGAACACCCGCTCGCCACCCTCTTCGTGTGCCGACGATGTGCGGTACACCAGACTCCACTGCGGCCACGGGTTGTCACCAGTTCGAACCTCGGGCGGCCGCGGCATGATCTCCAGTTGGGTCACCGATGCGGCACCCTGCCGATGTGCGGTGCCAAGGCAGTCGGCGCCGGTGTCGCCTCCCCCGATGATCACCACGTGCTTGCCGGCAGCGGTGATGGTGGGTTCGGTGAAGTCACCCTCCTGCACCTTGTTGGCGATCGGCAGGTATTCCATTGCCTGATGGATGCCGTTCAATTCACGACCTGGCACCGGCAGGTCGCGCCACGCGGTTGCACCACACGCCAACACGATTGCATCGTGCGTCGCACGAAGTACCTCGATATCCACGTTCTCTCCGACGATGGCGTTGGTACGAAATTCGGTACCCTCGGCCCTCATCTGCTCGACGCGACGTTCGATGTGTTGCTTCTCCATCTTGAACTCGGGAATGCCGTACCGCAGCAATCCACCGATGCGATCGGCACGCTCCAGCACGATGACCTCGTGACCCGCACGCGTGAGCTGCTGTGCAGCCGCCAGACCTGCGGGCCCAGAGCCAATCACCGCTATGCGATGCCCCGTGTGCACACTCGGCACCTGCGGGGTAACCCACCCCTCGCGCCAAGCACGATCGATGATCTCCACTTCCACTTGTTTGATCGAAACAGGGTCGGCGTTGATACCCAGCACGCACGCCGACTCGCACGGCGCCGGACACAAGCGCCCGGTGAACTCAGGGAAGTTGTTGGTGGCGTGCAAACGCTCGATGGCGTCACGCCAATGGTCGCGATACACGAGGTCGTTCCAGTCGGGAATCAGGTTGCCGAGCGGGCACCCGTTGTTGCAGAACGGTATACCGCAGTCCATGCAGCGTCCTGCCTGCTCGCGCAACTTTCCTTGGTCGAACGGTTCGTACACCTCGCGCCAGTCGGAGACGCGCACGGGAATGGGGCGCCGCTTCGGTGTGGTGCGACCCCACTTGAGGAATCCGGTGGGCTCACCCATTGACGACCGTCCGAGCGATGTGTGCGTTACCCATTTACGCTCTCCATGATGCGTTGCGATGTTGCCGCGTCGTCGAGCCCTGCGGATTTGGCATCGGCAATCACGCGAAGCACCCGTGCGTAATCGCGCGGAAGTACCTTGCGGAAGTTGACGAGCGGATCGCCGAGCGCAAGCAGGCGCGCGGAAACCGCCGATTCGGTCAACTCGTAGTGGCGTCGCAGTGTGGTTAGCAGCCACTCGCGATCATCGGCATCGAGGGGAACGATGTCGACCAGTTCGGTGTTTACGCACGAGGCAAAATCGCCGCCGGGGGCACCGGCAGCGGTGCCCGAGCCAGACTCGTCCAACACGTACGCGATTCCGCCCGACATGCCAGCGGCAAAGTTGCGGCCGGTTGCACCCAGCACCACCACCCGCCCACCGGTCATGTACTCGCATCCGTGGTCGCCTACACCCTCCACTACGGCTGTGGCGCCGCTGTTACGCACGCAGAATCGCTCGCCCACCACACCGCGCAGGTACATCTCGCCACTCGTGGCGCCGTAGCCAATCACGTTGCCGGCAATCACGTTGTCTTGCGCAGCGAACGTGGCACGACGATCGGGTCGCACCACGATGCGCCCACCGGACAATCCCTTAGCGAGGTAATCGTTGGCGTCGCCCTCCAACATCATGGTGATGCCGCGTGGCACGAACGCACCAAACGACTGTCCGGCCGAACCAGCGAACCGCAGGGTGATGGTGTCGTCGGCCAAACCCGCACCGCCCCACTTCTTGGTGAGACGACTCCCGAGCATGGTGCCAACACTGCGGTTCACGTTGCAAATCGGCAACGACACCTCCACTCGATGACCATCCTCGAGCGCAGGTGCGCAACGAGCAATCAATTCGTTGTCCAGAGCGTCGGCCAACCCGTGGTCCTGCGCCACCGAGTGGTGCAGGGTGGAGTTGTACGGGTTCGCCGGCACGGCCAACAATGGCGCGATGTCGAGCCCGCTCGCCTTCCAGTGGTCCACAGCCACCTGTGCGTTGATGCGATCCACTCGGCCAACGGCTTCGGCCACCGATCGGAAACCGAGCATTGCCAGATATTCGCGAACTTCCTGTGCGATGAATTCGAAGAAGTTCACCACGAACTCGGGCTGACCGCTGAACTTCTTGCGCAGCTCCGGGTTCTGCGTGGCGATGCCCACCGGGCAGGTGTCGAGGTGGCACACGCGCATCATGATGCAGCCGCTCACCACGAGTGGTGCGGTGGCAAAGCCGTATTCTTCGGCACCCAACAACGCAGCGATGATCACGTCGCGACCCGTTTTCATTTGTCCGTCGGTTTGCACCACGATGCGATCACGAAGTCCGTTGAGCATCAGCGTCTGCTGGGTTTCAGCCAACCCGAGTTCCCACGGTGCTCCCGCATGTTTCAGTGAGGTGAGCGGCGACGCACCGGTACCACCGTCGTGTCCGGAGATGAGCACCACATCGGCCTTGGCCTTGCTGACACCGGCCGCAACGGTGCCCACGCCCACTTCGGCCACCAACTTCACGTGCACGCGTGCTTCGGGGTTGGAGTTCTTCAGGTCGTGGATGAGTTGCTTCAAATCCTCGATGGAATAGATGTCGTGGTGTGGCGGCGGTGAGATGAGCCCCACTCCGGGTGTGCTGTAGCGGGTCTTGGCAATCCACGGATACACCTTGTGTCCGGGCAACTGTCCGCCTTCTCCGGGCTTGGCACCCTGCGCCATCTTGATTTGAATGTCGTCGGCGTTCACCAGGTACTCGCTGGTGACACCGAAACGTCCGGATGCCACTTGCTTGATGGCCGAACGCTTGGAGTCGCCGTTGGGCAACGGCGCGTATCGTTCGGCGTCCTCGCCGCCTTCGCCGGTGTTGCTCTTGCCACCGATGCGGTTCATCGCAATAGCGAGGGTTTCGTGTGCTTCGGCAGAGATCGAGCCGTAACTCATTGCGCCGGTGGAGAATCGTTTGACGATCTCACTTACCGGTTCCCCCTC
>Ga0222713_10005833_pt1 | contig 11861 bp, 8 predicted proteins | sample C33_649DmetaG_FD_165061 | JGI IMG/M metagenome (GOLD analysis project Ga0222713, IMG submission 165061) | Estuarine water microbial communities from San Francisco Bay, California, United States - C33_649D | ecosystem: Environmental > Aquatic > Marine > Unclassified | place: USA: California...
CTTTAAGTTCGTAAAACCGAATGTTTTTTAGTTCAACAAAATAGAAATGTTTTTTGAACAATAAACGCCCCTCACAAACTTATATATACAAAAATCAATGCATTTTTAAAGATCTCAAAATTATCACAGCCAGATTTAGCTTTATCTTTATTAAAAAAAATCAATCTCTCTGATTTAAAAGTTGATACTTAGTCTGAAAAATGTATTTTTGCGGGATTGTTTAGGTGAGAAGGTTTACAATTTTTAAAATACCAATGTCAAAAGATCAAAAAGATATCGTAACAGAAACAAGCAATGAGCTTGGAAATACAGGCAAATTTGTACAGGAAAATGCAAAGAGCTTAGCCGTAATTGGGGGTGCCATCATAGCTTTAGTGCTTTTATACTTTGGTTACCAGAATTTCTATCTTGCTCCTCGCGCAGAGAAAGCTGCTAATGAAATGTTTAAAGCAGAAGAGTATTTAGCTATCGACTCGCTAAAAGACAGAGCAATATCAGGCGATGGCTCCTATCCTGGCTTTGAAAAGATTGTAGAGGAGTATTCAAATACAAAATCTGCTAATCTTGCAAATGCGTATTTGGGTGGCTTATACTTACAGAAAGGTGAGTTTCAAAAAGCAACTGATGCATTGGGTAAATACAGTAGTACTGGAAGTCCAATCATTGATCCATTAGTTCTTGGAATGCTAGGTGATGCGTACAGTGAACTAAAAGATTATTCAAAAGCAATAACTTTTTACAAGAAAGCTGCAGATAAGAGTAAAAATTCTTTTACTAGCCCCCTATTCCTTAAAAAATTAGGTTTAGTTTACGAGGAGCAGAAAGATTTTAAATCTGCTGCTGATGCTTACAATAAGATCAGGACTGATTTTCCTGAAAGCGTTGAAGCATCTTCAATTGATACCTATATTGCACGTGCAGAAGCACAACAATAAAAATGTTTCCTCAAATGGCTGTTACCAGATAATCAGGTAACAGCCATTTATTATTTTCAGCCATGGCTACAAGTCTAAAGAGTTTATCAGATTTCTCTCATATTGATGTTCCTTCTGCAGAGTCATACAAATTTGGGATTATTGTTTCTCAATGGAATGCTAAAGTAACAGGAGCATTATATGAAGGTGCTTATACATCACTCTTGAAGCACGGTGCTCTGGAACAAAACATTATGACCATAAAGGTTCCCGGAAGTTTTGAGCTGACTTCGGGTGCTGATATTTTACTTGGCTCTAAAAATCTGGATGCTGTTATTTGTCTTGGATGTGTGATACAGGGAGAAACCCCTCATTTTGGCTTTATTTGCAATGCTGTTGCCAATGGAGTAGTAAAAGTTTCGATCAAACACAATAAACCGGTAATCTTTGGCGTATTAACAACTGATAATTTACAGCAGGCTCTTGATAGAGCAGGAGGTAAGCATGGCAATAAGGGTGAAGAAGCTGCAGTCACTGCAATAATGATGGCTGGAATTAAGCCTTCCCTGAATCTTTAAAATATTTTGATTAGTGGACTTATTTCAATAATTTTAAAAAAAGCAAAAATGAAAAAAGTAGTTATCGGCATGATAGCCTTATTTATAGCCACAACAGTATTACAGGCATGTTCCTCAAAACTATGCCCTGCTTATGGAACGTATCCAAAGTCTAGACGTTAATCCTGCATTTTTTCCTAAATTCAATTTGACTGGAATTTGACCAGCCAGTCATCCTCTTTTGATACTTTTATTCTTTCTTAAAAAAGATGTTTAATCATGAACTGGATTCCATTAACTAATCTCGAGCAATTAGAAAGTATAGGCGATTCCGAAGGCTATAGCGTAATTTTCAAGCATAGTACTCGTTGCTCAGTCAGTTTGATGGCAAAAAAGAGATTTGAGCATGACTGGGATGCGATCCCTGCAGCAACCTCAGTATACTTTCTTGATCTGATCAGTAACAGGGAAGTGTCTAATACTATTGCACAGAAATTCAGTGTGCATCATGAATCTCCTCAGCTTCTTTTGATAAAAAATGGAGAATGTATTTACGAAACTTCGCATGGAGAGATCTCTGCAGAAGATCTTGCAGAACAGATGGCCTGATCAGGTGTAAAAAAACAATACCTCCTTTGTGCTTTTAATCCTGAAAGTTAAAGCTTATGTTTTGAATAAGATCAGGATGGAGGCTTTTTGCAACCGGACAATTTCTTGCTGCTCTTTCTAAAATTAATTGTTGCTTTTCGGTATATCTGATCTCAGGAAAGTTAAAGCTGATTTGTATTTCACTGACTCTTCTTGGTTCAGCTGCCATAATTTTTGTTATTGAGCAGGTGCTGCCATCAATTTCAATTCCATGTTCCCTGGCTGCAATTCCCATGATTGTTAACATACAGCTTCCTAATGAAGCCGACATGAGGTCGGTTGGTGAAAATGCTTCCCCCTTGCCCTGATTGTCGAGTGGTGCATCAGTAATTAGCTCATTTCCTGATAAAACATGCGTTGCTTCAGTTCTGAGGTCGCCTAGGTAGGTAGTTTCAATTGTTGCCATTGTTCAGATAGTAATGAGTTTATTGCCAAAAATATAAAATTTTGAGTGTATGGCAATCATTTTCAATATTCCCCGGCATAATAACACTCCAATGTCAAAATATCAGAACGGTGTATTTGACACTCAAATCTTCCTAAAATTCTTTACTTTTGCTTCATGATCGAATTACCGGTTATTCCAGTTAATCAAATGCAGCGCAAGCCAAATTGGCTTCGTGTTAAACTGCCAGTTGGAAAAGAGTACGCTCATGTTCGCAGCCTGGTAGATACCCATAAACTTCATACCATTTGTGAGAGCGGCAATTGCCCTAATATGGGGGAGTGCTGGGGGGCAGGAACAGCTACATTTATGATACTTGGGAATATCTGTACCCGGTCATGTTCTTTTTGTGCAGTTGCAACTGGCAGACCCTTAGCGGTGGATACGGATGAGCCTAATCGTGTGGCTAATTCGGTGAAGTTAATGCAGGTGAAACATTGCGTGATCACCTCCGTTGACCGTGATGATCTGAAAGATGGGGGTTCTACTATCTGGGCTGAGACCATCAATATGATCAGAAGGGAAAGTCCCGATACTACTTTAGAGACTCTTATTCCTGATTTTAGGGGCGTTTGGGATAATCTTGATCGTCTACTGGCTACCCGTCCTGAAGTGGTTTCGCATAATTTGGAGACTGTTCGCCGTTTAACAAAAGAAGTGCGTATTCAGGCAAAATATGACCGTAGTTTGGAATGTCTTCGTAGAATCAATGAAGTCGGTTTAAGAACAAAATCAGGCATTATGCTTGGATTGGGAGAAACGGAAGAAGATGTTCTTGAAGCAATGTCAGATCTACTTGTAGTGGGTGTTCATATCTTAACCTTAGGGCAATATCTGCAGCCATCACGGAGTCACCATCCTGTTATTGATTGGATTACTCCAGAGCAGTTTGAGAAGTATAAGCGTATCGGATTGGAGATGGGTTTCAAATATGTTGAAAGCGGACCATTGGTGCGTTCTTCTTATCATGCAGAAAAGCACCTGTTCGAGTTTTAATTTCTAATTGCGGTTCAAAAATACCGGTATATTGATTTTTTAGGAAGATGAAAAGCTTAAATTCTTTTGCTTTTTTTAGAGCCAGATTTACCTGATTCTACCAGAATTTGGATTGGCCAAAAAGACAATCAAATTCTTTAAGATGCGGAGAAATGATAATCTTTAGTGGGCTTAGAAAATCTCTTGCATTATTGCATGACCTGAACACATTAAAACTCAACAATAAATCCGATGGTAGGTGTAAACTGAGCTTCATCATTTTTTAATAAAGTTGGTATTGCATTACTTCCATCTGCTTTAATCAATGAACCATCAGTTGTAGCAAATGCATTATTGTCTGCAGTTCTTTTAAACGTGTATGTTGGTACTGCAACGCTTTTTGCAGCATACCAATTGTTTACATCTAAAAACAAATCAATGGTGGTTTTCTTGAAATTCCATTTCTTGTCTATACGAATATCACTGCCATTATAGCCACCTAATCGAAGTGTGTTCAATTTTGTGAAATCAAATATTCCTTGTCCTTGAGATAAATAATTTATTCTTGATTCCGATTCATTATATGGTGTGTACGGGGCCCCGCCCTGGTAACGGAATTTTAAACCCAATTCCCAATTGCGTTTGAATTTATAGCCAAGAGTAACACTCAATAATTGTTCATTATCCCAACTGCTGGGTATCAATACATTGTTTGCTCCGCTGTATTTACTTCTGTAAAAGGTGTAGGATAACAGACCAAAAAATTGGTCTGTCAGTTTCTTTTGTGCAAATACTTCAAAGCCATAAGTATTACCTTTCCCATTTGTAATAACAGCTTCGTTACCCAATACATTAAAATCACTACCAAGATTGGCTAATGAAATCCCATTGCGTACAGAAACAGGGACATTATTGTATTTTTTATAAAAGCCTTCTAAGGTGAACCGAAGTCCATCATTCGGTAAATATTCAATTCCTGTTACGTAATGGTCGCTCTTTAGGTACTTACTGTTTTTATTCAACAGATTATTATTATTATCTGCAAAACCTAAAATAGTGTAAGGTGCTATTTTATAATAGCTACCTATTGAGGCATTTGCCGTCCATTCGTTTGCCAATACATAGCTCAATGAAATTCGTGGCGAAAGTGTTTTCAAGGGATTATTTCCGTCGGTCGTAAAGCTGTTCATATCGGCACGCAAACCTCCACTTACTCCTAATCGGTTATCAAATAGGCGCTTTCCTACTTGTAAAAATGCGCCATATTTTAAAAAATTATTCAACGGGCTTTGGAAATTGATGGAAACATTAGGTTGTATTGTTGCCCCCTTGCTGTCTTTAATCTCTTTTCTTAAAACTGTATAGGTATTATTGTCGTATTCTGCTAATTGCAACATTCCACCGTAGGCAATCTTCCAGCCATTATAAGTTTTGTTTACATCGACGCGTAGTTTATTTTCAGCTTCGGTTGAGTTTACAGATAATATTCGTTGAGACGGTAATTGTAGTTTGTTATCCTCGTATTGTTTAATATCATTATTAAACCAATTCCGGCTTACAGCTACGTTGAGAAAACCATTATTGATTAACCTCTTTAAAGTGAATCCTGAAGTATAAGTATTTTGAAATATAAATGGATTAGAATTTATTATATACAATTTTTCAGGACTTGCGCTCTTTATTTCTGCAAATTCAAATTCATCAATCGCTCCAATGCCAATAAACGAGAGGGTCGTTTTTTTATCAATTTGATGAGTAATTTTTGTTTGAAAATCCCAATAATTAGGACGTATTGGTAAATCAATTAGAGAGAAAAGTAATTGTAAATACGAACGCCTTGCCGAAGCCAAGAATGTTGTTTTTTTGTTTTTAGAAAGTGGTCCTTCAAAAGTTGTAGCTAATTCGCTGGCACTTAGCCTTATGTTTCCTTGAAAATTATTTGGATTTCCATTTTTTTGCTTAAACTGAAATACCGAACTCAATGCATTATCATATCTGGCATCAAAAGCACTTGAATTTAATTTTACATCTTCAATAAATGATACATTTAATATTCCCTGCGGACCACCTGAACTTCCCTGAGTTTGAAAATGATTAATTACAGGAACTTCAATTCCATCTAAATAAAAAACATTTTCACCGGGACCACCGCCTCGAATAATTATATCATTTCTATAACCACCACCGCCAACTCCGCCACCCACACCGGGCAAAGACTGAATTACTTTGCTAATATCAAAGTTTCCCCCTGGATTGGCTTTTATCTCTTCAGTTGTTAATCGCTGCACACTTAAAGGTGTTTCTAAAGTTGCAGCTACAACGGTGCGTTTATTTGATTTAAATACCACCTCTGTTAATGCACTCGTTGTGGGTTCTAATTCTATGGTTACGTAATTTTCGTTTCCTGCATTTATAGCAATATTGTAAAGTGTTTCCGTTTTATACCCAATAGAAGTAAAAATTATATTATATGTTCTTAATGTGATACCTGATATCTTGAATATTCCGTTTGTATCAGCCATTGTTGCCTTGTTTGTACCTTCCAAGGCTATATTTACATTAAATAAAGGTTTTTGGGTTGATTTATCAATTACTTTACCCGCAATGCTGCCATTAGTTTGAGAAAATGCACTTTGCGAGAAAATTATAATGGATAGTGCTAAAAGAAAAAAAAATTTCATATTAGAATAATATAGTCCTATTTTTAAGTATTTAGACAAATATAGTCCTATTTTATATAAATTACTCTAAGGCTAAATAATGTCAGTGCTGGCGCACGCGTGTCGCGTGTGCCTTAATCTATTGGTCATTCCTGACTCGATCTAAGGTTATTCCTGACTCGATCTGGAACGAAATTCCATCCCCAAAAACCGTCCAGTATGGCTATCCTTAACTTTAATAAGCTCTTCAGGTGTGCCTTCAAATAAGATTTTCCCACCACCTGAACCGCCTTCGGGACCAAGATCAATCACCCAATCAGAAACTTTGACCACATCCAAGTTATGCTCGATTACCAGAATGGTATTTCCATGGTCAACTAACCTATTCAGTACGCCTAAGAGTACATTGATATCTTCAAAGTGGAGTCCAGTGGTTGGTTCATCTAATATATAGAAAGTGTTGCCGGTATCTTTTTTAGAAAGTTCTGTGGCTAGTTTAACCCGCTGCGCCTCACCTCCTGATAAAGTAGTGGATGATTGTCCGAGGCGAATATAACCCAGCCCGACTTCCTGCAAGGTTTTGATTTTACGGTAAATTGCAGGAATAGGTTCAAAGAATGCCACGGCCTCTTCAATACTCATGTCTAATACATCGCTGATCGATTTTCCGCGGTAGCGAACTTCGAGCGTCTCACGGTTATATCGCTTGCCACTACATTCTTCGCATGGAACTTGTACATCTGGAAGAAAATTCATTTCGATAAGCTTCATGCCTGCACCCTGGCATGTTTCGCATCGCCCGCCTTTTACATTGAATGAAAATCTACCTGGTTTGTAACCTCTGATCTTTGCCTCCGGAAGCATAACATAGAGGTTTCGGATATCTGAAAAAACACCGGTATAAGTTGATGGATTAGATCTGGGAGTACGTCCGATGGGGGTTTGGTCAATTTCTATGACCTTATCGATATGCTCAAGCCCTTCAATTTTTTTATAGGGCATTGGCTTTTTCTTAGCTCTGAAAAAGTGATGGTTAAGAATAGGATAGAGTGTTTCGGCAATCAGGGTAGATTTACCACTTCCTGAAACTCCGCTCACGCAGATCAGTTTTCCTAGTGGAAATTCAACAGAAACATCCCTAAGGTTATTCCCACTTGCATTTTTCAGGATGAGCGATTTTCCATTTCCTTTTCTCCTTTGAGCAGGTATGGCTATCTCTTTTCTTCCGCTGATATAGTCGTTGGTTAAGGTTTGAGCTTTTGAAAATTCTTCAGGAGTTCCTTGCCCAACAACTTCGCCACCATGCTCACCCGCTGCCGGGCCCATATCAATCACATGATCTGCGTTCATGATCATATCTTTATCATGCTCCACAACCAGTACCGTATTTCCAATATCGCGCAGATTTTTCAATGCAGCTATCAATCGGGCATTATCCCGTTGATGCAATCCGATACTAGGTTCATCTAGAATATAAAGCACATTTACTAATTGTGATCCGATCTGTGTTGCCAGACGAATTCGCTGCGCTTCGCCGCCAGATAATGTTTTGGCGGTACGGTTCAGGGTCAGGTAATTCAATCCCACATCGAGTAGAAACCCAATTCTGGAGCGTATCTCTTTTAATATTTCTCTAGCTATGGTATTTTGCCGCTCTGTTAATCGGCTTTCTAGCCCTTCAAACCACTTGCTCAGACTGGAAATATCCATGCAGGCTAGCTCGTAGATATTTTTTTGGTCGACCTTGATGTGCAGTGATTCCTTTTTTAGGCGGGCGCCAAAACATTCTGGACAGGTTTTCAGAACTCTAAAATTCTCTAGATCTTCACCAACCTCATCACCACGACGTTCGGTCTGTTCTTCGAGCATCTTAATGATGCCGTCAAAAGAAATCTGATAGTTCTGCACGTTCCATTTATTATACTCCACAGGAACGCTAATGATATCTTCTGATCCATTTAAAATTACCTCAATAAGTTCTTCAGGAATTTTTTCTAGTGGGGTGGAGAGTAAGAAATTATATTTTTTAGCAAGTGCCTTCAGGATCTGGAAAACCCAGGTTTCACGATATTCACCCAGAGGTGCCAGACCTCCCTGCATGATGCTGAGCTTTGGGTTTGGGATAACTGAATGACGATCTACCTCAAAAATATATCCTAGCCCACTGCATCGTTCACATGCACCATAAGGCGAATTAAAAGAGAATGTATTGGGCTGTGGCTCATCATAGGATATCCCTGAAACAGGATCCATCAGATATTTACTGTAGAAAAATTCGTTGTTTTCTTTATCGCTGATCTTGATGATCCCTTTAGAGACCTTTAATGCCGATTGGATGGAATCGTAGAGCCGCTTTTTATCTTCGGTGCTGACCAGTAATCTGTCAATAACCATCTCAATATCATGGATTTTATAGCGGTCGAGTTGCATTTTAGGCGATAGGTCTAAAATTTCGCCGTCAACCCTAACTTTAAGATAACCCTGTTTGCGTATTTGTTCAAATAGTTCACGGTAATGTCCTTTTCGTCCTTTTACTACCGGAGCAAGAATGTTTACCGCTTTACCTTCAAATTTTTCGAGAATACTTTTCAGAATCTGATCCTCGGTCATGCGTTCCATTTTAAGCCCATTGACATAGGAATAGGCTTCACCAGTACGCGCATAAAGTAGGCGCATAAAATCATAGATCTCTGTAATGGTGCCTACCGTTGAGCGAGGGTTTTTGCTGGTCGTTTTTTGTTCAATTGCGATTACCGGACTTAATCCAGATATTTTATCTACATCCGGACGTTCCATTCCACCCAGAAACTGACGAGAATAAGCGCTGAAAGTTTCCATATACCGGCGCTGTCCCTCGGCGTATATCGTGTCGAATGCCAATGATGATTTTCCGCTCCCGCTTAATCCGGTTATAACAACCAGTTTATTACGTGGGAAGGAAACGTCGATATTTTTTAAATTATGAACCCTGGCACCAAATACTTCTACTTCACTTTGCTCGCCAAGATCGGGGTTAGATTTATTCATTGATTATTAACGCTCTGAATTTTTGCAAATATGCGATTTTTTCAGGTAGGGATTATTTTTTCAGAGTCACAAATGATTGTAATTCGCATAAAAATTCAGATACGACTTACGAATTTACATGGGCGTTATACAAGATAAATTCGTCAGTCATTTTTTTTAGTGGTGTGATTGACCAAATCAACTTTCCGATCTTCAAGTGATTTGGTAAATCAATTGGTTTTAAAACAGAAAAGGGCTGAATCAATTCAGCCCTTTTCTGTCCAGTTTATAATAATTAGTTTTTAAAAATTTGTGGCGCGCTATAACTATTCTGAGTTTCAAACGGGAAATTCTCTTCTTTATAGATTACATTTTTTGCCAGTATTCTGCTGGCCCTACCAGTATAACCATGACGCGTAGGGTTTTCGATGATCTCTTTCATAGAGATTAGTTTGTAAACGTAGGATGCTGTTTCTCTGTTCAGCCTCATTTTAAAATAGTTGCCCTGATTTTGTCTGCTAATCTGTTTCCTTAAACCTCCCTCGCCAATGTTATAGGCAGCAGCAGCCAAGGTCCAGCTTCCAAATTCTTTGTACAATGATTTTAAATATTTCGCAGCTGCAACGGTTGATCTTTGCATATTATGACGCTCATCCATCTCAGAATTAACACGTAATCCAAAATCGCGGGCAGTTTCAGGCATAAATTGCCAGTAACCAGAGGCCCCCTTCGCTGAAGTGCCAGACTTTAGCCCGCTTTCAACCAATGGCATATATTTAAAATCTGCAGGAACTCCATATTTTTTCAATATAGGTTCAATGATAGGGAACCATTTTTCTGCTTGATTATGAAGTTTCGAAGTTTGTAATTTTTGGTATGAATGAGCTCGAAGTGAGGCATTCATTCTGGACTTAATTCTTTGGTCTCCCAGGGGTAGATTCTCGTCTGCGAAGCTTAAGGTATTAAAATAAGGTTCGACAGTATTTATGCTTTTTTGGGGTTCTAAACTGATATTTAAGAACGTATCAAAATCAGCATGTGTACTAAAAATAAACAACCTAGCGGTTAATAATAAGGCCAGCATTCCTGAACACATCGTGATGTGTTTCCTTATCATTTTAACCTCTCTTTTTAAATTCAAATGGTAAAATTTTAACAAAGATACAAATATATATCTAATTATCAAATGGTTATGAAATAGCCCTCGTAAACTGACCACGGTAAATATAAATTTTTGGGCTGTATTTTCCGTTGTATTTCTCAATTTTCAAGCTCTATTTCGGTATTTTTGATTAGATTTGTGGTCATCTTTTAAAGAGATAAAAAGTTTATCATGCCATTCAAAAACAATAGGAACAGTCGGGACGACAAATCCGAAAAATCAAAACGTACTTCTGGTTCGTCTGCAAAAAGTAATTCTTTTAAATCTGACCGAACTGAAAGTACAAACAACCCAAAAAAGAAATTGTTTTCGGATGATTCAAAAAAATCTTTTAAAGGCGGTTTTAAAAAGACAGATGATAAACCAGGATCAAATTTCTCTTCCGAGAAAAGAAGTCCGAAAAGCTTTGGCCGTTCAGGTGGAGCTGAAGAAAGACCATCAGGAGAGCGTTCATATAACAGAAAGCCTTTGGGCGAAAAATCATACGGCGATAAGCCACAAAGTGACAAGCCATTCGGTACCAGACCATCAAGAGAGAAAAGACCATTCGCCGACAAACCGCAGGGCGATAAGCCACAAGGTGGCAAACCATTCGCGCCTCGCGAAAATAAATACTCAGATAAAAAGGCTCCAACAAAAAGATTTAACGATAAGCCATTCAAATCAAGGGTTAAAGAAGAATATTCTTCATCCGATCGTTCTAAATCAAGATCGGATGATCAAAAATGGAGCTCCGAAGAACGGTTTGTAAATAAACGCAGTAAAAAACCGACACCTCTTAAGGAAGATGACGGCCTCATTCGCTTAAACCGGTTCATTGCAAATGCAGGCATCTGCTCCAGGCGTAAAGCCGATGAATTGATTGCAGCAGGAGTGGTTTCTGTAAATGGCGAGCCCGTAACTGAACTCGGTTTTAAGGTAGATCCTGCTAAAGATTCTATTCGCTATAATGGGGAGTCGTTGAAGCGGGAAAGAAATGTTTATGTATTATTAAACAAGCCTAAAGATTATATTACGACTACAGACGATCCGCAGGAGCGTAAGACAGTGATGAGTCTGGTTGAAAAAGCGTCCCGTGAACGGATATATCCTGTAGGGCGACTAGACCGCAATACAACCGGTTTGCTATTGATGACCAATGATGGTGACCTTGCTGAGAAATTATCTCATCCCCGAAATAACATCACTAAACTTTATCAGGTTGAACTGAATAAGAGTTTATCCCAGGGCGATATGAATAAGATCGCATTTGGTGTTGAACTAGAAGACGGCTTGATTAAGCCTGATCAGGTAAGTTATGTAGTTGGAGGAAGTAAGAAAGAGATTGGGATTCAGATTCATAGCGGAAAAAATAGAGTGGTACGCAGGATCTTCGAAAGCCTTGGTTATGAAGTTGTGAAACTTGACCGCGTGGTGTATTCACACCTGACTAAAAAGGATCTCCCAAGAGGAAGATGGAGATACCTGGAGGAAAAAGAAATTATTCAGCTTAAA
>Ga0222713_10005834_pt1 | contig 11860 bp, 16 predicted proteins | sample C33_649DmetaG_FD_165061 | JGI IMG/M metagenome (GOLD analysis project Ga0222713, IMG submission 165061) | Estuarine water microbial communities from San Francisco Bay, California, United States - C33_649D | ecosystem: Environmental > Aquatic > Marine > Unclassified | place: USA: California...
TGGAACCACATCAGGGACTACTACAGTCACGGCAACTGCGGTAGCTGGTACTACCACTTTGACGCTTCCTGCGGCTACTGACACTTTGGTTGGTAAAGCAACGACTGACACGCTGACCAATAAGACGCTTACTGGTGCGGCAATGAATGGTACTTTGGGAGCAACTACTCCAAGTACAGTAGCGGCAACTACACTAACCACATCATCCACTGTTACGCACAATGGCGGCACAGCCAATGGTGTGGCCTATCTTGATGGCTCCAAGGTGCTAACCACGGGTAGTGCGTTGATGTTTAACTCTAGTAATAATTTGGGATTGGGTGTTTCGCCTACTAGTGGTTGGGCAACTTTTACAAATGTCTTTGAAAACCAAGGTGGGGCGATTGCGTGTAGCAGTACAAACAATATACGAATATTCCAAAACAGTTATTACAACGGCTCAACATATATATACAAAACAACAGAGGCCGCTTCACGCTATGACCAACAGCAAGGCGTTCATGCTTGGTTTAACGCCGCCTCTGGCACAGCAGGAAATGTGCTCACCTTCACCCAAGCAATGACCCTTGATGCTAGCGGTAACTTGCTGGTGGGGACTACGAGTACTGCTGTTGGAGGAAGAATTGCTGGTTCGGTTTCTGGAGCAGGTGTTGTCTTAGAAACAAACGGCGCAAGTGGTTATTACCCAGCTTGGTTTGAAGTTGCTGGAACTCAAAAGGGATATATCACCACAGCAACAGGCGGCACAACATACAACACAACATCTGATTATCGGCTGAAAGAAAACATACAGCCAATGACTGGTGCTTTAGCTAAAGTTGCACAACTTAAACCTTGCACCTATGTATGGAAAGAAACTGGCGATAGCGGTCAAGGGTTTATTGCTCATGAACTTGCTGAAATTGTGCCTGAATGTGTAACTGGCGAAAAGGACGGCACTTTTGAAAATGGCGCTCCGCTTTACCAAGGTATTGACACATCAAATTTGGTTGCAACTCTTACGGCGGCCATCCAAGAACAACAAGTCCTTATCACAACCCTGACTGACCGAATAACAGCATTGGAAGCAAGATGACTCCTGAACTCCAGAAATATTATGAAGATCGCTTCTCAATGATGGGAACTGATGGGTGGAAAGATTTGGTAGAAGATATTGACTCCATGATTACATCCTTAAATAATATATCTGTGATTTCTGATGAACAAAGCCTACAATTCAAAAAAGGTGAACTTTCTATACTAACTTGGCTGAAAACCTTGAGACAGGTCAGCGAGAGAGCATACGAGGAACTAAATGAAAAGAATGTTTGAATTTGCCTGTGCAAACGGGCATAAAACCGAAAGGCTCTGTGTTTATGAGACTCAGAGTTTTAGGTGTGAATGCGGTGAAACAGCCAACCGTATTCTTAGTGCGCCAGCCTTTAGGTTAGAAGGGTGGTCTGGTTCTTTTCCATCAGCGCATGGGAAGTTCGAGAAAAGCCACCTTGACAAGCTAAAATCTGAACGCAAAGCCAACTCTTAAACAGAAATGTCGAGTTGATTCTCCTACAACCGAAACGGCAGGAAAAAGGGAAAATATGTTGATTGACCAAGAACCTGAGATGAAAAGTGAGTTAGAAGCTGAAGAATCCAAGCTATCTAACACTATTGCGCCAGCAACGCCTGGACTCCCTGATAAATACAGAGATAAAAGTCTGGAAGATATTGTTCGGATGCACCAAGAAGCTGAAAAGCTAATTGGCAAGCAAGCGCAAGAAGTGGGAGAGGTAAGGAAACTCGCTGATGAACTCATTAAGCAGAACCTCAGTTCAAAGCAACAAACTATTAAAGAGGAAGAACCTGAAGTAGATTTCTTTGAGAATCCACAGAAGGCAGTTCAAAAGACTATTGATAACCATCCTGATGTTCTCGCCGCCCGTCAAGCAGGTGTTGAGTTCAAGAGGATGCAGATTCAGCAAAAGCTAACGCAAGAGCATCCTGACTACACTCAGATTGCTCAAGATGCAGACTTTGTGAATTGGGTGAAATCCTCACCTATTCGCCTTGGTTTGTATGCAAAAGCTGATGGTGAGTTTGATTTCGATAGTGCCAATGAGTTGCTGTCTACTTACAAGCAGTTGCGTGGTGTCAAGTCAAAGCAGACTGAGCAAGCGGGTGAAACCGCCAGGAAGCAGAACATGAAGGCCGCACAAGTGGATGTTGGTGGAACTGGAGAGAGTTCAAAGAGGGTTTACAGACGGGCTGACCTTATTCGGCTGAAGATGACCGATCCAAACCGCTACGATGCGTTGCATGATGAAATTCTTGCGGCGTATTCTGAGGGACGGGTCAAGTAACTTAACTTTCGTTTCTAAGGAGAAACATCATGGCATTTCCTACCCCTGCGGTAACCACGACTACCGCCGCTACCTTCATTCCTGAAATTTGGAGTGATGAAATTGTTGCCGCATACAAGAAAAACTTGGTGCTGGCAAATTTGGTTATGAAGATGAACTTCAAGGGCAAGAAAGGTGACACTGTTCACATTCCTGCACCTTATCGTGGTTCTGCTTCTGCCAAGGCCGCTTCAACCGCAGTGACGCTGATTGCCGCCACTGAGACTGAAGTTCAAGTGTCGATCAACAAGCACTATGAATATAGCCGCTTGATTGAGGATATTGTCGAGGCTCAAGCCCTGAACAGCTTGCGTCAGTTTTATACCAATGATGCTGGTTATGCCCTTGCTAAACAAGTCGATACCGACTTGATTCAGTTGGGTCGTTCTGCCAACGGCGGTACTGCTGACAACGCTCGTTATGCTGGTGGCTATATCGGTGGCGATGGCACGACTGCATTCGACTACACGGCTAACACCAACACTGGTAACGCCTCTGCTCTGACTGATGCCGCTATTCGCCGCACCATTCAGCGTTTGGATGACAACGACACTCCTATGGATGGTCGCTTCTTCATCATCCCCCCGTCTAGCCGTAACACGCTGATGGGTTTGGCTCGTTACACTGAGCAAGCCTTTGTTGGTGATGGTAACGCTATCCGCAATGGTGAGATCGGCAACCTGTACGGCATCCCCGTGTTCACTTCCAGCAACGCTGACTCTGCATCTGCCACTGCGACTTTCCCCGCATCTGGCACTGCAATCGCCCGTGTTTGCTTGATGGGTCACAAGGACTCTATGGTTTTGGTTGAGCAAGTGGGCATCCGTTCACAAACTCAGTACAAACAAGAGTACTTGGGTACGCTGTTCACTTCGGACACGCTCTATGGTGTGAAGGCTCTCCGCACTTCTACCACTGGCACTGACCCGAATGCCGCATCCATGTTTGCTTTGGTTGTGCCTTCCTAATTGCAGTTGCGCCCCCTGCCCTAGTGGTGGGGGGACTTTTTTAACCTAATTAGGAGAAATCAAAATGGCTGCTGCTACCGCTGTTGTTTCTAGTCGAGACAACGATTCATTTCGGGGCTTGTTCAATGACACATGGTCAGTTACTTGCACTTTGAACTCTGCATCTGTTGCAGACCAAGCTGCTGGTACTGATACTGTGACTGTTCCTGGCGTTGCCCTTGGCGACATGGTGATTGGTATGTCTGCTGGTGTAAGTGAGGCTGGTTTGGTTCGCCGCGCTTATGTCTCTGCCGCTGACACTGTGACGATTGCTACTACTAACACAACTGGTGGGGCTGTGGATATTGCCTCTACCACTATCAAGTTGGTAATTGCTCGTACTGTCTAAAGATTGGGGGGTTTATCCCCCCTTTCTTGTTTTGGAGTTAATCAATGGCAACTTTTCGCTGTCTTCAGTCTGGTAATACAGTTAGTTTTACCTTGCAACATGACATTGACTCAATGAAGGGTCATCAAGGTTATGTTCGAGTTGACGAGCAAGAAAAGGAACCTGATGCGTATGATGCCAATGCCGTGAGAACAGATACTGCTTTCACACCGCCAGTTGTACGGCGCATGGGTCGCCCAAGGAAAGTTGCAAATGTCTGATATAGACGCTAGAGATTTTGGAAAACTGGAGGCCCAAGTTGAGGCTCTCCAGAATGAAGTGCATACCTTAAGCAAAGATGTAAAGGCTTTGCTTGAGTTGGCAAACAAGGGCAAAGGTGGACTTTGGATGGGCATGACGATTGCCTCTGCGGTAGGTGGTATTTTTACCTTTATTGGTGAAAGGTTGCTCAAATGAAGGGCTTACTATCAGGGGCATCGTGCCCTATTGCCACTCAGGATGTGTCTGTTAATCTGAAAAACAGGAATAACGCATTCAAGAAGTTTGGTTATGGCCCACCCAACCCTGATGAAGCAAATGATGCTTTCTGGCTGAAAAAGGCCAAGATGTATAACGCTCCTACATCTGCCATCAAGAGCATGAGATGTGGGAACTGTGCCGCTTTCATTCAGACACCAAAGATGATGGAGTGCATCAAGTCTGGCCTAGAAAAGGATGAAAAGGCGGGTGAGTTGTCCTATGACGAGAACTTTGTCAAGGCGGCTAACCTAGGATACTGCGATCTGTTTCAATTCACCTGTGCTGCGGCCCGCACCTGTGATGCTTGGAAGTCTGGTGGGCCAATAACCAAGGAAAAATAATGTCATCGTTAACCACCCCAATAACTCTTTTAAGCGCAGTTGGCGCAACTGGCGCATCAAAAGCTGTTCAGGCTGATGCTGGTCAACCTGCATTCTTACAAGTTTCTGGTATCACCAGTGCAACTGTTGCTTTACAAGGCAGTCTAGATGGAACAACTTACGCAACTATTGGCACTGCTTTGACTGCTGATGGCATCGTAACCATTGCCAATGCTCCCAAGTATTTGAGAGCCAATTGCACTGTTTATGTCTCTGGAACTATCACAGCTAAGATTCTTTACTAAGGAAACGCCATGAAAATGACCAAAGCGGCTAAAAAGGTTGGGAAAGTCATGCACGAATACAAGGTTGGTGGTTTGCATTCTGGTTCTAAAAAGGGGCCAGAAGTGACTTCCCGCAAGCAAGCCATTGCCATTGCCTTGTCTGAAGCTGGCATGGCAAAGCCCAAGAAAAAGCCTAGAAAGATGTAATATGAAATCTCCTATTTGGCAAATAAAAGCTGGTCAAAATCCCAAAGGTGGGTTGAATGCCAAGGGGAGATCATCTTATAATGCAGAAACTGGTGGCAATCTCAAAGCGCCAGTAAAGTCGGGGGACAATCCTCGCAGAGCAAGTTTCTTGGCTCGAATGGGCAACATGGATGGCCCTGAGTTCAAGAATGGTGAACCAACGAGACTGCTTCTTTCGCTAAAGGCATGGGGTGCTAACTCCAAGGCTGACGCAAAGGCAAAAGCTAAAGCTATATCCGCAAGGAACAAGGCAAAAGCGAAATGAGGCAGCACAATGACATTTCTTGAACTGGTCAACGATGTATTGATTCGTTTGCGTGAACCTGTTGTAACTACATACAACGAAACAACTTATTCCACTCTTATTGCCAAGTTTGTCAATGATACTAAGCGTCAAGTTGAAGATGCTTTTAGTTGGAATTGCCTTGGTCAAACAGTCACTATCACCACTGCCTCTGGCACATATTCGTATGCTTTAACTGGTGCTGGACAGAAGTTCCAAGTGATGGATGCCATCAATGCAACGAGCAACATTGGCCTGACAAACATCACTTTTGTGAACATGAATCGTAAGCAGAATTTTTCTACGATTATGACTGGCATTCCAAGTGAATACACTTTTGAAGGCTTAGACACAAGTTACAACACAAAGGTAACGCTGTATCCAAGGCCAGATGGCGTATATAGCATCATGTTTGCCTTATCGATTCCACAAGCTGCATTGGCGGCTGATAGCACTGTTATTCTTGTGCCTGATGTAGTTGTTGCTCAAGGCGCTTATGCAAGGGCATTGGTTGAGCGTGGTGAAGATGGTGGACTGTCTTCATCTGAGGCTTACACGCTGTTTCGATCCATGTTGTCGGATTACATTGCCTTGGAGGGCAGTCGTTATCCTGAGAACCAAGAGTTTGTTCCACAATGAGTCAGCAAATCCAGACCTTCTCTGTCTCAGCCCCAGGCTTTTTTGGGCTGAACACACAGGACTCTCCGCTTGATTTAGCGGCTGGATATGCTGCGATTGCCACAAACTGCGTGATTGACCAGTATGGTCGCATTGGCTCTCGCAAGGGTTGGTCACGGGTAAATACATCATCTGGCAACTTGGGGGCCAACAATGTTGGTGTCATCCATGAGTTAGTTCAAACTGATGGCACTTTGACTGTTCTGTTCGCTGGAAATAACAAGCTGTTTAAACTCAGTGGCACAAGTGTTGTTGAGTTGACCTATGGGGGAGGAGGTACTGCCCCAACCATTACCGCAAGTAATTGGCAATGCGCCTCTTTGAATGGAATCACATATTTCTTTCAGACAGGACATGATGCACTTGTGTATGACCCTGCTGTCAGCACCACCACATTCAAGCGTGTAACTGAAAAAACTGGTTATGTGGCAACTGTGCCACAAACAAACATCGTTATCTCTGCTTATGGTCGCTTGTGGACTGCCAATAGTACTGCTGACAATGTAACTGTCTATTTCTCTGACTTGCTTGCTGGTCATGTCTGGTCAACAGGCACATCTGGCACTTTGGACATTTCTAGAGTTTGGCCTAATGGTTCAGATGAAATTACTGGCTTGGCGGCTCACAATGGGTTCTTGTTGATATTTGGCAAGCGTCAAATCCTGATTTATGCAGGCGCAACTACGCCATCAAGCATGACATTGAGTGACGCTGTGAGCAACATTGGATGTATTGCTAGAGATTCCATTGCCAATACAGGCAGTGATGTGATCTTCCTGTCAAACAGTGGAATTCGGTCATTCCTGAGAACCATTCAAGAGAAGTCTGCTCCTTTGCGTGACTTGTCTAAGAATGTCCGCAATGACTTGATGACGATTGTGAATGCTGAGACATTGGCAAACATCAAGGCAGTCTATTCAGAGTCAAATGCTTTCTACCTGATTAACTTCCCAACTGCAACCCAGACATACTGCTTTGACACCAAGGCGGCTTTGCAAGATGGTTCTTCACGGGTAACTGTATGGGATTCCATCACACCAACTGCTTTCCTTGCTAAACGCAATGGAGACTTGTTGATTGGTAAGAATGGTTATGTGGGCAAGTATGGAACTTATCTTGACCATGCAAGTACCTATAGATTGCAGTATTACACGACTTATGCTGACCTTGGACAACCTAATGTCACATCTATCCTCAAGCGAATTGCTGTAGTTGTAATTGGTGGATCAAGTCAAGGATTCATTATCAAGTGGGGATATGACTTCTCCGGTCAATATTACTCTACTACATTGCAAATTCCTCAGTCTACTGTGGCTGAATATGGAATTGCTGAATATGGATCAAATGGAGTTCCTGTTGCATACTATTCAGATGGCATTTCTTTGCAGACTTTGGTTGGTCAAACAACTGGTTCTGGAAAAACTGTTCAGACGGGTTATGAAGTGCAGATCAATGGGTATCCTGTGAGCATTCAAAAGATTGAGATTCAAGCCAAGAATGGCAAACTGGTTTAAGGAAGAAACATGGCAAATTACACCAAAACTACCAACTTTGCGGCTAAAGATAATTTGTCGCCAGGGAATGCAAGCAAGGTTGTCAAGGGAACTGAGATTGATACTGAGTTCACTAACATTGCTACTGCCATTGCAACTAAGGCAGATGGAACATTCACTAACTTCAGTTTTGTTGAGAGTGGTTCTAATCTACTTATTCGTTACTCAGGCACTGATGTAATGAAGATTGACAGTTCTGGCAACCTGACTGTGTTGGGCAACATTGTGGCTAACGGCACTGTGTAATGGCTCAATCCATACAAACCTCAAAGTTTGGAACGCTAGATACTAGCGGGAGAGTCCCTGTTTCATTAACTGGCGTAGGAGGTGATCCTGCGCTTGGGCTAGGCCTTAGTTTTAATGTTGGTGGAAAAGAATATACATTTATTCCCGAAGACCGCATTACTAAAGGTGCGGTGTCTGGTGATAGTGGTGCTTTATTTACTGGATTTCTTGACCCAAAATTACTTTCTACACTGCAAAGTTCAGCAGAATATATTGATCTATCTGGTACTAATTTTGGAAGTTTTGATGCTGGTAACTTTGTTGCCACAAACATGGGTGGTTCAACCAAAGGTTATATTGCCCCAAAAGAAGTTGTCGACCCTGTTTTAGCATCTGGGATAACACTATATACCCCTTCATTTGCTGGCAAAGCAAGTGGAATTGGAAATGCCAACGGGAAACCCGCATATATATTGCCAAGTGGTTATGCAGACAACAGTGGACAAGTAACTAAGACAGAAACAAAACTTGTTGGATACAGATACAGCAGTGGTGGTGGATTTCTTGCTGGACTTGGTAATGAGATATTAAGTGCTGGCCCACTTCCTTTGTTGGCATTGGATATTGTTGGCGCAGCTTATGGACTCCCTGGAATTGGAACTGCGATTGCTAGTGGTGTTACTGCTGGAGCAATTGCAAGTGGTGATGAAAAAACTGCAACAAATTATGCTGGTCAAGTTATTGCTAGTCAACTTGGTGTTGGCTCTGCTGTTGCTGATGCAACTGGCTCCACTGTTGCTGGACAGGTTGCTCAAGGAACTGCTGGTGGATTGATTGCTGGAAAGACTCCAGAACAAGCTGTTACTGGTGCTGTCAAAGGCGTTGGGCTTAATAATCTTGCGTCAACAATTCCAACAGATACAACTGCATTTGACACAACAACTGATATTTCAGACACATCAGGGTTTGATATACCCTCACCAACACCACAAACACCAGCACAACAGATTATCGGAGGAAATATGGCTATTTATGATGAAGAAATGAATGCTCCTGCTACTGAGATGCAGGACACAACTCCTTATGACTACTCTCCTGAAGAACAACAGTTGATTTATCAGTTGGCTCAAGAGGCTGGTGGTACGCAAAGCATCAATGATGCTTATTACGCTCTTACTCAAGCTGCACAACAAACTGCACAAACTTCTGGACTCAAGGTTGGAGATGTTCTTAACTTCTTTAAGAAAAATCCAACTCTTACAAAAGGATTGGTTACTGCTGGCGTGAGTGCTGCTGGTGGTCTATTGACCAATCAAGCCAATGTGCAAGCGGCTCAAATATCTGCTCAAGCAATCAGAGATGCGGCAGCACAGGCGGCTGAAGCACAGAAGTTTCGTCCTGTTGGCGTAACCACTCGTTTTGGAGCGTCACAATTTGGGTTTGATCCAACAACTGGTCAATTGACAAGTGCTGGTTACACAGTTAACCCAGAACTCAAGGCAATGCAAGACCGCATTATGGCTTTGTCTGGTCAAGGCTTGACTGAGGCAGAGAAGGCTAGTGGTCGGTATGCTCCTTTGACTGCTGGCGCACAGGGCTTGTTTGGCCTGGGTCAACAGTATCTGGCTCAGTCTCCAGAACAAGTTGCCGCTGACTACATGGCTAAACAACAAAACTTGTTGGCTCCGAGCCGTGAGCGTCAGTTTGCTCAACTGCAAAACCAGTTGTTCCAAACAGGTCGTGGTGGCTTGTCTGTTGGTGCTACTGGCGCTCGTCCAAGTGGTGCGGCTGGTTTGGGTGCGGCATCTCCTGAGATGGAGGCCTATTACAACGCTTTGGCTCAACAAGATGCGGCATTAGCGGCACAGGCAACTCAAGCTGGTCAACAACAAGTTCAGTTTGGTGCTGGTTTGCTAGGTTCTGGTGCTAACTTGCTTGGAAGCTACACACAAGGCTTGACGGGTGCTTACTCGCCATTCAGCACTGGAATTGGCGTAGGTTCATCACTTGAGTCCTTGGGTCAAGCGCCTTTGGATATTGGCGCACAGTTGGGTGGCAGGTCTGCCCAAGCTGGTGCTAATGTTGGTCAAACCTTGTTGCAAGGTGGTCTGTTGGGTGCTAGAACGACTCAGGCGGCATCAGGTGTTAGTCCTTTTGGAACCGCATTGACAGGCTTGGCAAATAGCCCTGAAGCACAACAAGCGTTGGCACAGTGGTTAAATAGTGGCGCAGGTTATGGAACCAATACTCGCCAACTTGATACCAACACTAATTTCTAAGGAGTAGTCATGGCAACAGATATTGTTGGAGGTTTGTTCGGTATAACTCCAGAGGCATACCAGCAACAGCGTGACTTGGCACAACAAAGTCAAGCAATGGCATTTGCTCAACAAGACCCACGGGCACAAGCTACTTTTGGGCTGTATCGTGCTGGTCAACAGGCGGGTCAAGCATTGGGCGGCTTGATGGGTGTAGAAGACCCTCAATTGATCAAGATCAGACAGCAACAAGAGTTGCTTTCAGGATTAAACATCAATGATCCTCAAGCAATTGCTGAAGCTGCACAAAGGGCAAGTCAAATGGGCAATACCCAATTGGCTTTGCAATTGACCAATTTGAGTGATCAGGCGATGGAAAGAATTGGTGTTCAAGAGGAGCGCCAATTAAAAATGTTGGCTAGACGGCAACAACTCCAAGCTGAACAATTGATACCCCAAATTCAGCGTCAAGCAACTCCTGCCCGTATGCCTCAAATGGACATTCAGGAAGTGCAACAAATGGAGGATCAAGGAACTCCACCGCCAGAGATGATTCCAGCACAAGCTGGTGGCTATGACCCAGAAGTGTTGAAGCGATTGATTGCAACTGCTCCAGGTCGAGCAACTTTGGCTTCATATATGCAAGCACAGTCTTTGACTATGCCAAAGTATGAGAAAGCTGGAGATGGTTTTTATAAATTAGTCCCAGGTCAAGACCCAGTATTCATTGGTGGCGTACTCAAAAAAGGTGAAAAGATTGCTGAAAGATCACCTAGTGGTGGATGGACTTTCACCAACCCAAGTGGAGAGCCACAAAATGCACCTGGAGAAAATCCAATCAATGCCTTGATCACTGGTAAGGCAATTCACAGTTCTGTTACGCCTTATGCCCAACAACTTGCAAGAAGTTGGGGGAGACTTGATCCAGAAGATCAAGATAAGGCAATGCAAAACCTGACAACTATCAATAACAGGGCAGTAGAGGCTGAGACTACCCGTGGGATACAAGCAACCATGAATGCTGGTTTGCAAGCTAGTAGAGCATTGCAACAGACAATGATTGAAATGAATATTGATAAAGCGAAAAGAGAACAGGCACAAGCTGCGGATGGTAAGGCAATCCCAATTCCAGCACTTGAGAAGTTGGCTAAACAGTCTGATTCTGTTTCAAAGACTGATGCTCTTTCATCAACATTTGATCCTTCTTATGTGGGGTTTGTTTCAGACCCACTTGGTAAGGCCGCAATTGCTATTGCACTGCGTTCATCTGATCCAAAGAGTCTTGCAATGGGTCAGTGGTGGCAGGGGTATCAAGAAGATGTCAATAGGATCAGAAACGAGTTGTTTGGTGCGGCATTGACAGCACAAGAGAAATCTGAGTTTGACAGGGCTATTGTTACGCCAGGGATGAGTGCGGTGCAAGCACAAGCAAACCTGAAAAAGCAAGCTGAACAAGCACAAAAGGCATACGACAAGATTACCAATGCTGTTCGTGCTGGTGGATATAGCAAGTCTGCTATTGATGCACTCGCCCCAACTTTGACTTTGCCAGTGACTCCTATTAATGTGCAAGACATATCAACAGCGGCACAAGCAGAAATCGACAAAAGAAAAGCTGGAGGGAAAAAACCATGACAGACTTCTCAAAACTGTCTGACGCAGAATTGTCTGCCATTGCAAGTGGCAACTTTGGTGCTTTGTCTGATGCAACATTGCAGATGATTGCTGGATCAGCGGCTGCGCCAAAGAAACCACTTTCTACC
>Ga0222713_10005835_pt1 | contig 11859 bp, 9 predicted proteins | sample C33_649DmetaG_FD_165061 | JGI IMG/M metagenome (GOLD analysis project Ga0222713, IMG submission 165061) | Estuarine water microbial communities from San Francisco Bay, California, United States - C33_649D | ecosystem: Environmental > Aquatic > Marine > Unclassified | place: USA: California...
AGTTGAAGGTGATGCATCTGAAGTTGAAGGTGATGCATCTGAAGTTGAAGGTGATGCATCTGAAGTTGAAGGTGATGCATCTGAAGTTGAAGGTGATGCATCTGAAGTTGAAGGTGATGCATCTGATGTGCTTGGCGAAGCATCTGATGCACTTGGTGATGCATCTGATGTGCTTGGCGAAGCATCCGAGGTGCTTGGTGATGCATCCGAGGTGCTTGGTGATGCATCTGATGTGCTTGGTGATGCATCTGAAGTTGAAGGTGAAGCAGCGGAAGTTGATGGGGATATCGCCGATGTACTAGGAGATGTCGCAGATGTCGATGGTGATGCTGCTGACGTTGAAGGCGAAGCATCCGACGTACTTGGTGATGCAGCTGAAGTGCTTGGTGATGCATCTGAAGTTGAAGGTGAAGCATCCGACGTACTTGGTGATGCATCTGAAGTTGAAGGTGAAGCATCCGACGTACTTGGTGAAGCATCCGACGTACTTGGTGAAGCATCCGACGTACTTGGTGATGCATCTGAAGTTGAAGGTGAAGCAGCTGAAGTGCTTGGTGATGCATCGGATGTGCTTGGTGATGCATCTGAAGTTGAAGGTGAAGCATCCGACGTACTTGGTGATGCATCGGATGTGCTTGGTGATGCATCTGAAGTTGAAGGTGAAGCAGCTGAAGTGCTTGGTGATGCATCGGATGCACTTGGTGAAGCATCTGATGCACTTGGCGAAGCAGCTGAAGTGCTTGGTGATGCATCGGATGTGCTTGGTGATGCATCTGAAGTTGAAGGTGAAGCATCCGACGTACTTGGTGAAGCAGCTGAAGTGCTTGGAGATACTGCGGATGTTGAAGGTGATGCTGCCGATGTGCTTGGTGAAGCGGCTGACGTTGATGGAGATGTTGCCGATGTGCTTGATGAAGCGGCTGACGTTGAAGGTGAAGCGGCTGAAGCGCTTGATGAAGCAGCAGATGTGCTAGGAGATGCTGCTGATGTGCTTGGGGATACCGCTGACGTTGAAGGTGAAGCAGCAGATGTGCTAGGTGATGCCGCTGAAGTTGATGGTGATGCTGCCGATGTGCTTGGTGAAGCAGCAGATGTTGATGATGACACGGCCGATGTACTTGGAGATGCTGCTGAAGTTGAAGTCGATGCCGCAGACGTAGATGGAGATATCGCTGAGGTCGATGGCGAAGCGGCGGATGTGCTTGGTGATACCGCCGATGTGCTTGGTGAAGCCGCTGATGTGCTTGGTGAAGCGGCTGATGTGCTTGGTGAAACGGCCGATGTACTTGGAGATGTTGCTGAAGTGGAAGGTGATACGGCAGAAGTTGACGGTGAAGCAGCGGATGTGCTTGGAGATGTTGCTGAAGTGCTTGGTGAAGCGGCTGATGTACTCGGTGAAGCGGCGGATGTGCTTGGTGAAGCGGCCGATGTACTTGGTGATACTGCTGAAGTGCTTGGTGAAGCGGCAGAAGTTGACGGTGAAGCATCGGATGTGCTTGGAGATGTTGCTGAAGTGGAAGGTGATACGGCAGACGTAGATGGAGATGCTGCTGAAGTGCTTGGTGATGTTGCGGATGTGCTTGGTGAAGCGGCAGAAGTTGATGGTGAAGCGGCTGAAGTACTTGGAGATGTTGCCGACGCTGATGGAGATGCTGCTGATGTAGACGGAGAAACAGCGGACGTAGATGGAGATACCACCGAGGTCGATGGAGATGCCGCTGAAATGCTTGGTGAAGCGGCAGACGTTGATGGAGATGCTGCTGAAGTACTTGGAGATGCCGCTGAAATGCTTGGTGAAGCGGCAGACGTTGAAGGTGAAATAGCAGACGTTGATGGAGATGTTGCCGATGTGCTTGGAGATACTGCCGACGTTGAAGGTGAAGCAGCGGATGTACTCGGTGAAGCGGCAGAAGTTGACGTTGAAGCAGCGGATGTACTCGGTGAAGCAGCTGAAGTACTTGGAGATGCTGCCGACGTTGAAGGTGAAGTAGCTGAAGTACTTGGAGATGCTGCTGATGTGGATGGTGATACCGAAGACATTGAAGGTGAAGCAGCTGATGTACTTGGTGAAGCATCAGACGTAGATGGAGATGCTGCTGATGTGGACGGTGATACGGCAGACGTTGATGGTGACGTGGCAGATGTGCTTGGAGATGTTGCTGATGTGCTTGGTGATACCGCCGATGTGCTTGGTGAAGCGGCTGATGTGCTTGGTGATACCGCCGATGTGCTTGGTGAAGCGGCTGATGTGCTTGGAGATGCTGCCGACGTTGAAGGTGAGATTGCTGATGTACTTGGAGATGCTGCCGACGTTGAAGGTGAGATTGCTGATGTGCTTGGGGAGGCGGCTGATGTACTCTGTGAAGCAACGGATGTGCTTGGAGACACTGCTGAAGTGCTTGGTGATACTACTGATGTACTAGGAGATGCTGCTGAAGTTGACGGTGAGGTCGCCGACGTGGACGGTGAAGCAGCTGACGTGCTTGGTGACGCAGCGGACGTTGATGGTGACGCGGCAGATGTACTTGGTGAAGCTGCTGAAGTAGATGGCGACACGGCTGACGTTGAAGGTGAAACAACGGATGTGGACGGAGATATCGCAGATGTACTTGGAGATGCTGCTGATGCGGATGGAGATACCGCAGACGTGCTTGGGGAGACGGCTGATGTCGATGGTGAATCGGCAGATGATGAAGGTGATACAGCTGAAGTACTTGGAGATACTGCTGATGTGCTAGGTGAAACAGCAGACGTGGATGGAGATGTAGCAGATGTACTTGGAGATGCTACCGATGTACTTGGTGAAGCCGCGGACGTTGATGAGGATGTTGAAGCCGCGGACGTTGATGAGGATGTTGAAGCCGCGGACGTTGATGAGGATGTTGAAGCCGCGGACGTTGATGAGGATGTTGAAGCCGCGGATGTCGAAGATGAGGCTGCTGATTCTGACATAAATTATTACTATGATTCTAGGTTAGTCACCCGATTACTTTTTGTACAAAAACGGGTTTTTATATAATCAATACAATTTCCCAGACCAAGAGTCCCCCGCATGGATATATACACTTTTTCTTCTAAAATTTTATGTATTTGAATTATATTATTCACAATACTATAAATATCCGTATATATAGTTTTTATACCGATATATTTTGATCTAAAAAGTATTTACATGATTCGACCATAACTATGATGGCTGGTTTATTTATATAATGTCTGCCAACTACAAATCCCAAGGTTTTGGGTTTCCATAAAATACAAGAATTCCGGCAGATTTATCTTGTCCATATTTTCTATAGCCGGCTACATTCGGATATGTGATTTTTTCCCAAGATTTTACTTTTTTTCCTATCCATCTTTGGTCCCCGAGGGTTTTGGTATGAGAATGCATGCGTTCATAAATTTTTATGTTAAAATTTCCAAAAATGTCATTTCTCCTACCAGACCAGATCATAACGCTGCTATTCAACCCTCCAATTATATATTCATCCTTCATAGCATGAAATTTTGTTTTATCCAGTTCATAAACCCAGTCTATTTTTTGGATAATTACATCCAAATCAATATAACAACACTCTCCATAGTCGTCATTAAACATCTCCAACTTCGACCACCACCCAGGAAAATTATATTTAAGCTGAATTTTATTTTCTATTAAATCCGACGAATCTGTGAGACAATATAAAGGATCTGAGGTCAGCTTAGTCAGTTGATTTCTCAATCTATCTACATGCTTTTTTTCGTAGATGCCTCCAGTCTTCAACACACACAGAAAATTCATACAACAAATATCCAATCTTTTCCTATTTCCTCTTTGATAGTATATCCAAAGGTTTTATTTAACCAATCTTTTGTTTGCTGGTCTGTATATCCATTCTTTTTTCCCAGACCTTTTAGCTCAAGAGATATTGTTGGCTTAAATTTTTCAATTGTCTGAGCCGCTCCCAATAAAGCAAAATGCTCCCACCCCTCAATATCCAACATCAAAAAATCAAGAGAATCCAAGTTCATGTCGTCTATTCTGACGGTTTTGATTCCTACTTCTGTTTTTTTTATTTGGGTTGCACCGTAGTTTTCCTTTTCAAAATCTGGTCTAAATGTATCAACAAATCCAACCTCCGAGCTCAAAGCAGCGTGTATTTTTACCACATTGGGTTTGGTCACATTGCGGTTCAAACACTCATAATTTTCAGAATCAGGCTCCACGGTTATTACTTTAGAAAAGGATTCCGCTAAAATATTTGCATACACCCCAACGTTTCCGCCAGCTTGTAAACAAGTAGAAAAATTATTAACCCATTTTAGATACAGCGGAATTCTTTTTGATTCATTCATTACTATAAAAGGAGTTCTTCTGTCGCCGGTTGGCCAATAATATTTTTCGTATTTTCTCATATTAATTATTTCAACAGTTCCAAACGTTTTTGATTCTCAATCTTTGGATATGGTAATCTTGTATTTTCTATTTTTGACAAATTATACAAAAATATTCCTTTTTTGAAAGCTATATTGTAAAACCTATTATATATGTTTTTGAGATAATCGGAATCTCCTTTTCCATACTTTCTTACCATATAATCTGGATCTGATTCTTTTCTCGTTTTAATATCATATCCCACTCCATAAATATGTGTATTTCCTTTTTCATCGGGCGAATAATTCATATCTGCCCCCAAATAATACATTTCATTAGGATTCAGGTTCTCCATAGCCCAATACGAGGCGTTTAGCATAATAGACAACCCACATACATTTTCTCCTCCATATGGTTGTAATGCTTTGCTATATTCTAAATATCGTATTTCGGTTTGATTTGGTTTTAGAATTGGTATTTGTCCTTGGAAATCGCCCGTTCTCACCCAATATTTCCAATAATCCGTTGCCAAATATCCATTATTTACTGCAACGACGATAAACTTATTTAAATCATATAAAGAAGCGTCGTTTGCACTTAGTCCGCTTCCAATTATCAATATTTTATTTTCCATATTACATCCATTTTTTATAAACATCATAATCTACACTGTATGTTTTTTTTACCCACTCTTTTTGAAGATCGGTGAGAAACACATCTTCTAATTTACCTTTAGTACGATTGAGATGTAAATATGGAAAATTCACGCCGGTAGTCTCAATCAATATATCTCTAACTTTTTCCATTTCGTTTATATTAAAAATATGACTGAATATATCGTGGTTGGCTCCATAAAATTCATATTGAGCCTTGAAGTGATGACGAATATTATTCCAATCCGACTCTTTCAAATCAGAATATAGTGTCGATACTTCGTTATAATTTTTTTCAGTTAATGAAATATATTCGTCAACACCGATGCCCCTCAGTCCAGATTTACTATATTTTACCAACTGTTTATATGTACTTACAAATCTTTCTATGGGATCTCTAACCACACAAAATCTAACGTCGTATTTTATAACTTCTTGAGGACTGATGTATATTGCTTTTACATAATCTTTTCTTGTTAGTTTATATTCTTTTAATATTTTTAAGAAATCCTCTTTCGACTCTTTAGCTTTTTTAGATACTTCATTCAGTAATATAGGATTATTTATCAAAATAAGCCATTCTCGCATCGTACTGCACCCACACTTTGGAGCCAAAAAATAAGCAATTTTCTTGTCTATCGTGCCATGTATATGAAATATCGTTTTGTTCATAACTTAGAATGTAAATGTTGAAGAGAGTCTAAATAAGGCTTACACCAATCATAATTTGGAGACAGAGAAGAAAAAATTTTAGAATAATCCATTTTTTTGTATCTACAAACCAATGTATCATATGTATTTTTATCCGCGTGACTTTCTCCAAGAACTTTAATGAAAGATATATTACAAGCATGCTTCACATACACAGCAAAATAATCATCCAAAACAACTTCTTCCAGATTTAGATTAAATAGCACATTTTCTCTTATTACTTTTCTTGGTTCTATGTGTCTCTGTAACAGTCTTTCTAGCATACGAATTTGATTCATTTCAATCATCTTTTTAATTACATTACCGCTTATGGAGACACAGTTGGAAAGCAAACTATTCAATTTAATTAAGTCGTTCTCATCTTTCGTGTCTTTTGGCAATGGTATGTTTTTTATGTGATAAAAAATATCCGATGAATTCGTATCAGGTATTGATATAGTATTCCATATAGTAAGTCCGTTTTTACAAAAATCAATTTCTGATATTTTGGGGGACAACCAATCGTCGTCATCCAGTGGAATTAAAATTGAATCATCATCCAAATTTTTTAATTTTTCTATGGTGGAATTTTGCAATACATCGTATGTGTAAGGCCAACTTTCATTCGTATTTCCATCAAAACTGTTGTAAATTATTTTTTTTGAAATTTTATTTAAACACTCCTTTTGAATGTCGTGTACTTTTTCACGATATTCTTCAACCGTTATATTTGAAAATTTATTGAAATTTTTGACTACAATTCTAGCATCATAGTTTTCAATTTTTGGAGATATACTTTCTCTAAATATTGCTCTGATGTAAAATACTATTTTTGAATTTTTCATAGAAATTTTCCGTAATGTTTTTTAATAAATCCTATCTTTCCTTCACCATTACAAGCGTTTCCCATAAAATGCACAAATACTGTATCCGATCCGAAATTTTTTTCACACTCATTCTCATTTATAGACACAAACTGAAATTCGTTTTTGAGTGTATTTGTATCCGCTATTTCCAATAAATTGAAATAATAGTTTATAAAACTTTGTTCAAAGAAATATCTTCCATCCCACACTTTTATAAAATTGTTTATATTCTCAAAATGCTTTTGCATGGTTTTTGTATTTCTTATGAAAAATTGACCAGCGTTAATTCCCGATATTTTCTTTTCGGTGAAGTTTTTTAACTCATCCTTGGTATAGTCGATTAAACTATGATATACTGTTGTGTGAAGATATTGATCGTGGTTGTGTGTAGCCCCATAAAACACATCATTTTTTATTTTTTTGTTATTAAATAGTTTCGATAAATCTCCCACAACCAAAATATCCAAATCCAAAAACAATATATTTTTATACTGATTTACGTTCTCCCATTCAAATATTTTTAATTTTTGCATAGAAGAATCTACAGAATTGGTGACTCCGTTTACCAAAGTATAATTCCACACAAATTTTTTTAGAAGATCTATGCTTTTTAATTTTTCGTACATAGCACGATCAGTTATAAACAGTAATTCAAAATTTTTAAAATTCTGTTTAAGCAGCGTGCCCAACAAAAAATTTAATAAAATCAAATATTCTTCATTGTGAAACAGTGTAAAATAAATTAGATTCTTTTTTCCGATTGACTTTTTAGAGGCGGGAATAGACCTTCCCATGTCGATCCACGTTTTTATTTTATTAAGATCTGGGTTTGGGTTTGAATTTCTTACAAACTCGTATCCTCCATTCATCTTAATAAATTCGGAGTTTTTCCACATTAAAATCTTTGATCCCCAATAATTTTTTTCTGATGAATATGGGAAAAATACAACGCTATCGCATTTTTCGTACAAAGAATCTTCGACGGTTATATACTCTTTTTGAAAGTTAAAAAAATCGTCGTTTATGCCTTTGACAAAGTCATATCTAAAAATTGTTTCTTTTTTAAGATCCAATATAAAAGAAACAAAATTATATTGACTTATGTCTCCCAATTTTTCATACGGAATTCGTATATTCATATATCATATAACCTTATTTAAATAAACATTGCTTGTCAAACTCTAATAAGTAATTGTTGGAGTAGGGGTTGGAGTAGGAGTAAATGTTTGGGTGGAAGACGCAGTAAGAGTGGGAGTCGGAGTAGGAGTGGACGTTTCAGTAGCCGTCAAAGTAGGAGTTGGTGTGGGAGTAGGAGTGAATGTTTGGGTAGGAGTGGGGGTTGGTGTTGCTGATAGCTGAATCGATCCTATATCTTTCCAACCAATATTTCTTGAATCAAAATTCTTTTTTATATAGCCAGCACCATTATCAGCTCCAAGGGTTTCTCCGAGGACTCCGAACGCTTTTTCTTCTGGGCTTTTATGTATTGGAATACTTCTGTTCACAATACTATAAATATCTATATATACCGTTTTTACCCAGAAATTTATATAACATGTCTCATTTAGACAAAACTTGTTTGTCAACCGATGGTGCGCTTTCGTTAGAAGTCGTTGGAATTTCCATAGAAACCAGCGCTTCAACGTGCCATTTTTCTATAGTTTCTTTTGTTATTTTCGTATTTTCCAAAAAATGGTCATAAATTGGTATAGTCGAAAGACCAAGTTCGGTAAATCCAATAAAATAGTTTTTTACTCTATCTTCGGTAGAACACTTAAATGGTATTCCCCCAGGTCGACCAAATCTATGTAACCAACGTAAAAATGGTAAACACATAGCTTTTTTTCCAAACTTTCTGTATTTTTCGTGAATATATCCTTCCTCTCCACCAAATCCTCTGAAACTTGGATTAAATCCAAGCCAATTTTCTTTTCTGCAAGAAAATGAACCCATGCCTTGTGCAAAAATCTCAAACGGTTCTGCGTTTGGATCCGTTCCTCGTTTATCCATCCCCCAAGTTCCCCACATTTGACCACGCCAAACAGAATCAAAGTGTGTAGATATACTTCTCAAATTGTCGTACAACAATGGTCCCTGTAAAAGATTTCCAAAATCTTTACCAGAATCATAAAAGTCTATCAATTTTCTCAAAGATCCTTGTACAAACATAACGTGACAATCCATAACCAACACATATGGAGTACGAGCATAGTCAAAAACTTTTCCCTTTACAAATGCGGAAGAATACTCGGTGAAGGGAATATATTGAACGGGCTCTGATATAGACGCTGTAAATTTTTTTAGCGCTTCTCCAAATTTACTGGCGGGACAATTGTCAATTATGACGAATTCAATTTCATTTAATATCTCAGAATGAAACATTCTAATCGCCTGTATTGAAAAATACGCACCATCGTAATCATTATACACCGCCATTCCGATTGTAAGTTTTTTTCCAGACATAACTAAACTTTTTTGTTTATGAAAATCATTCCGGTTTTGCACATAAATTCTCTCTTCATTGAAGAATGTAACCTCAATTCTTTTGTATGTGTTTCACTATATTCAAACCCATTGTTTGTAAAAATATCTATCCAATAATCCGACGGCTGGCAATTTACATGGTGGTACCCAGCTTTTCCAGGAAGAGCGTGTGTAATACAAACATATTTACAACGCTTGAAAGAATCCATGAAGTTCGCCACATATTTCTGGTCAACATGTTCAACAAATTCAACGGACCATCCTAAATCATATCTTTCATCCAAGAGACAAGGTCCGTTCGTATAATCGTGAAATACAAAATTTTTTTTATGATTCAAATTCGGATCACCATCTATTCCTGTATATTTTATTTTAAACCCGGATGCAACTGAAGACATTCCCATCGTACCACACCCAACGTCAATCATGGATTCTATATTGAAAGTTCTTTTTATATATCCAAGCGCTCCCACATCTATGTGCGTAACATTTCCATGCCCACCAACGTGGGGTTTTTTATTGTCATTGTTTAAACTCAATGTTCCGGCATAGCTTTGAAAATCCATCAATGGAAATGGATCATTTGAATTTGCATATGTTTGCATAATATTCACCAGATTTTTTATTGATGAGTTTTTATTGAAACAATATTTCCATAAAATAAAATCCAAGAATTTTTGAGCATACCTCATATCCAACTCAAATGGAGAAACTCCAATTTTTCTGTTGGTGTATTGAACCACGCCCGTTTGCCAAAAATATCCCGGTGCAAATTGCATAACATGTTTTTTTCGGAATAAACAATCGATTGCTATTGTTGAATTATAGGTTACTATGAATTCTGCCCCATTGATTATGGATATATCGGCGGTTCCAACTTCACAATCATATCGTTTGGCAAGATCGGTAATCCATTTAACTTCCTCCACATCCATTGTCATGACAGGATGCATTTTTACATACAATTTTTTTCCATAGTATTTACACGAATTTTCAACGAAATTTCTATAATCCGTGGTTGTGCCTACTCGTAAAATACTTCTGTCTTTCTGATATTGACCAGCCAAAACCACGCCGTTCCAATTTACTGACGTACCCTTTCCCTGAGGTATTTTTGTCAAAATTTTTCCAGAATCAAACATTTTTATTGCGGATTCTGGCGCGTTGTACTTTTCTATTATATTTTTTGTTGACTGATGATTTAAGCTACAGTTTTCATATAACCCAATCGGGTCTATATGCACCGCATCTCTAAAAAATCCGGTCTCTATTATTCCTTTTTTTACCCCCTGTACTTCCGACCCCCACGATATGAAATATTGATTATCAACATCGATTGTTGGTTTTTTTCCATATTCAATAGAACCACTGTGATATAATTTTGTTATTTCTGACTTGGGTAAGTATTTTAAAATAATATCATCTATTATAATTTTCTTATATTTCCTATTGGATGTAACACTTTCCATAATTATAACAATTAATTTGTAATATTATGATGGCGTCATACAGAAGGAGCTAACGTAGTCGGAGCCGTTGTAGTTGTTGGAGCCGTTGTAGTTGTTGGAGCCGTTGTAGTTGTTGGAGCCGTTGTAGTTGTTGGAGCCGTTGTAGTTGTTGGCTCAAGAGTTGTAGTTGTTGGCTCAAGAGTTGTAGTTGTTGGCTCAAGAGTTGTAGTTGTTGGCTCAAGAGTTGTAGTTGTTGGCTCAAGAGTTGTAGTTGTTGTCGAACATCCACAGCCAATTGGGTCATACTCTGTGACATAGTGAACCGTGCAATCACCATTTGCGACTTCATATACCATATAGCAGCCGGCACATTCATTTCCAAGAACTGTTCCCGCTGGCGGGCATGTGGTCGTTGGCCCTTCAGTAGTTGGTCCTTCAGTCGTTGGCCCCCCAGTCGTTGGCCCCTCAGTCGTTGGTCCTTCGGTTGTTGGTGCTCCAGTAGAAGGAGTTGGTGTTGGCGTCGGTGTAGGAGTCGAAGTAGTTCCCACAGTGGCTGTTAATGTTGGAGTTGGTGTAGGTGTTGGAGTCTTAGTTTTGGTTGGTGTAGGTGTAGGAGTCTTTGTTGGTGTCGGTGTTGGTGTTAAAGTAGGAGTTGGAGTCATCGAAGGAACGATATATGTCATAGGACCATATTCGGAGACATATCCTTCAAAACTGAATGTGCAAGGTGCTGCACTCGAACTGAAATATACATACAAACTTCTGCTTGCATGTGCCAACCCAAGTTCCAACAAAGGAAGATTATTTTTACTATATGAAGCACTCACCAATGGTACACGATTATTGTTATACGAATCTATACCCGTTGATCCAGCAAACGAAGTAGCATCAGAAGTTCCTATTGAAATCAAAGGAGATCCACCAGAATACAAGAAAGCATCTGTCAAAACATAGTTCTTTGGAAGAACGTCGCGCTTTGTTCCGTTTCCAAGATACATCGATGAAGTTGCGTAAAATCTTAGATGAAATTGTTTTCCAGAATTTGTTGAAAGAGCGCCGCTTTCTGGTAGTAGTAAATGTGTGTTGCCCGCGTCGTCCAACCATTGAGAAGGGCCAGGATTCAAGTTGGTTGGCTTATATGAAGCTACAAGAGTAGAATCGGCCAATCCTCCATAATGCAAAGCTTTTATTTGAGAAGCTGATAACGAGGATGTGAAAATATGTGCTTCATATACTCCCAAACTCAGATTTGAACCTGAAGTAGAAGATTGTCCACAACCCATATTAACATATGAAGTATTTATCGTGGTTGGGCCAGAAGACGCGGTTCCATAATATGCCCCATTTATATAAAACGTGCAAAT
>Ga0222713_10005837_pt1 | contig 11858 bp, 9 predicted proteins | sample C33_649DmetaG_FD_165061 | JGI IMG/M metagenome (GOLD analysis project Ga0222713, IMG submission 165061) | Estuarine water microbial communities from San Francisco Bay, California, United States - C33_649D | ecosystem: Environmental > Aquatic > Marine > Unclassified | place: USA: California...
GTCTGATGGTGTGAGATTCTCAGACGGATGACCCTCTGGTATCATTGGGCTGGGTTCTGTTGAGGTAACTTTCTTATTGATTTGTTTGCCTTCCAATGATCGAGCCTTGGTATTGTCGGATAGCTGCAGGTTCAACACATCAATCAGGGTGGCTTTGATGGTTTTGTCCAATACTGGCATGCATACCTCAATTCGGTGTCTCAGGTTGCGCTGCATGATGTCGGCGCTGCCCAATATCAAAGTGGGTTTGCTATCATTTTGAAAATAATACAAACGGGCGTGTTCCAAATACCGATCCACTATGGAAATGGCTTTTACATGCTTCCATTTAGGATCAATGGTCAAGGTGCAAATGCCTCGAATGATCAGGCCGCAGGGCACACCTGCAAGGATGGCTTGGTAAAGCGCATTGATGACAAAGGGGTCCACCAGATTGTTGCATTTGAGAATAATGCGGGCCGGTTTCCCTTGTTGATGATGGGTGATTTCCTTTTCAATTTTCTCTATTAGGTTAGACTGCGTATTGACCGGGCTTACCCACAATTGGTGAAACGCGAATTTTTCAGGTTTGAAATTCTGAATCATCTCAAACACCTTCAAGGTTTCGCTGGAAATTCGTTTTCTAGCCGTTAGGTAACTGTGATCTCCGTATACTTTGGCCGTGCTTTCATTGAAATTTCCTGTTCCTATGTGCACAATATGACTGGTTTTGAAATTCTTACGACGGCTGATGGAAATCAATTTCGAATGCACTTTATATCCTGGATTTCCAAAGATGACCTTGGCCCCAGCTTCTTCCAGTTTGCGGGCCCAAATGAGGTTTTCTTCTTCCATGAATCTGGCTTGCAATTCCACAACAATCAGCACCTGTTTGCCATTGTGAACCGCATTGATCAATGCCGATGCGATTGAAGAATCTTTCGCTAAGCGATACAGTGATATATGTATGGCAAATACGGTAGGGTCAATGGCCGCTTCGCGCATCAGGCGAACGACATAGGCAAAACTCTCGTATGGGTAACTCAACAAAACATCGTGGTTTTCGATGTAATCCAACAGGCTTTTGGCTGCGTCAAGCTCAGGCTTATGCAAGGGTGTCTGAGGTGGGTACATCCAGTCTGCTGGTCCTACATTTGGAAAATTCAGGAAGTCCCGGAAATTGTGGTATCTGCCGCCGGGTAAGGCTCCATCTTTGTCAATTTTCAATCGGCGCTGTAAGAAATCGAGCAAGTCAGCCGGAATGTCTTGGTCATAGATGAATCGTGTAGGGTCTCCTACAGTGCGTTTTTTGATACTCTTGCGCAGCTGCTCAGTGTAGTTGGCTTCAATGTCATTGTCAATGTCCAATTCGGCATCTCGGGTGATTTTGATCGTGTGTGCTGTGAACTGGTTGAAGTCTAAACTGCTAAATAGTTCTGATAATCCAAATCGTATGGCATCATCCAAGAGGATGATGCGGGATTTTTCTCTACTTGTGGGCAGCTGGATGAAACGTCCTAATGACTGTTGAGGAACTTCTATGAGTGCAAATTGTACGGATTCCGTGGTGCTGTTGTACAAGCGAACAGCTAAGTAAATTTCACCATCTTTTAGTATGGGTAGGGCCTTTCCCTGGCGCAGCATCAAGGGAAAAAGTTTGGGGGCAATTCTGTCACTGAAATAGGCGCTCAACGCTTGGCGGTCCGATTTGGTTATGTTGGTGTCATCGACCAATTCTACTCCTCCACCTTTGAGACTGGGAACAATTTCTTGGTTGTAAATTCGATCGAATTCTTTTTGCTGCTTGAGGACAGTTGATCGAATGTCTTCGAGTACTTGCTTCAACTTCTTGCGCTCAGCAGCGTGGCTTTCTCCTTTTTTTAGTTGAATTAGTCTTCTAACGCTAGCCACACGAACCCTGAAAAATTCATCCAAATTGTTCGAGAATATGGCCAAAAATCGAATCCGCTCAATCAAAGGCACGCTGGGATCTGCTGCTTCTTGCAGCACCCTCGCATTGAACGACAACCAGCTCAATTCTCGGTCGAAAGGAATCCAGTTCTGGACTTCAGGCAATTTGGACTTCGCCATAGATTGCAAATTTCACGATAGAATTTGGCTTCTAACGGTTAATTGGATTACCAATTTGTCAGCCACTTATTACGGAATTGTTATGCAAGTTGACTGAGCAGAGATAGCCATTTCATTTTTCGGTAACTCTTGCGCATCTCCGGCCACAATCGGGTTTGAATTTGCTCATCGTATTCAGGGAAAGATTCTAGGTTGTTGCTTTTGAATCCTTTGATCAAGGCTTCAGCGGCCCAATGTCCAGAAATGATGGCCTTGTCAATGCCGTGGCCGTACAAGGGGTCGACCAATTCAGCGGCATCGCCAATCAATAGAACGCCTGGGGCACTATTGGAAATGGGTTTGTTCGGAATGGGGATTTTATGACCCTGGAATTCGGTTTCTGCCTCGGTTCCTTCCAAGAATTGGGCAATTTTGGGGTCCTTTTGGCAGACTTCCTCGTAAAGAGATTTGAGCTTGACAGGCTGCTTGCTGATGACTCCGAAACCGACATTGCAGCGGTTCTCCCCGACGGGGAAAATCCAGAAATACCCCGGCATCGACATGGATTTTGGAATGAAGAACAAATTGCGATTCGGCATGGAGCTCCATCGGGTTCGGTACTGGGATCCCGCCACGCCCCACTGTGATTTGTCCATGCTGGGCAGGCCAATTTGTTGACGGAAGTCTCCGTTTGCTCCTTGTGCCAGTACCAATGCTTTAGCCCAAAATGACTGGCCATGGTTGTCGGTGAGTTGCCAAGTTTTATCGCTTTGCCTCGCTACAGTTTGGATACGATGAGGTGCGGCTAATTGACAATTGGATTCGTTAACAGCCGACTCGAGTAGGGCTTGGTCGAACGATTTTCGAGCAGAATTAATGGCCTGCATAGACCAAGAACCCTGGGCGATGCGACGACCTTTCCAAAAGGCTTGGTAGCCATCATTGGGGCAAGCTGCATTTTTGCGAATGCCAATGGCCAAATCCGGATAATGTTCTTGCAAGTGGCGCATCGCCTGGTTCGGAATGGCATCCCCACATACCTTGTGCCTAGGAAAGCTTGATTTATCGATCAATAAAACCTGGAGTCCGGCTCGGGCTAATCCTAGTGCAGCTGTTGACCCGCCGGGTCCGGCGCCGACAATGGCTACGTCAAACAGATGGGATGTGGACACTTTACAAAGGAACTCCTTGGGTCTTGGATTTCTTATTGTAATATTGCAATATACAAATGGGAACAACCAAAACTGAACTTCGAGAACAAGAAGATGTGCAGCTCTCACAATGGGCGGCACTGCTTTCCAATCCTGCGCGATTGGCGATACTGCGTTATTTACTCAAACAAGAATCCTGCATCAATGCCGATTTGGTGGAAGTGCTAGGCTTGGCTCAACCAACGGTTACTCAGCATTTGAAAGCGCTCAAAGAAGCGGGCTTGGTGCAAGGTCAAATTTTGGGAGATCGGCGCAACTATTGTTTGAATAAATCCGGATTGCAAGCCATGCAGTCGGAATTCGAGTCATTTTTTAACGCATTGAAATCATGGAAGCAAGCCGCCTGCGATTGTTGAGCCTGTCGGTTGTATTTGCGCTTGCCGCTTGCCAGCCCACTGCAGCTCCGGTTCAAGAGACAAGAACTCCTACACCTGTACAAGAAAACCCTATGAATACCTACTGGAATTCTCTCTCGTCTGACTTGGACGAAATACCCGCCGCCCGCCAGGCCGAATTGAAACGCATGGCCGATTGGGTGCAAAATCAATTGGATCAACAGGATACCGCTGCCTTGATCTTCATCTGTACCCACAATTCCCGCCGCAGTCATTTTGGGCAGGTTTGGGCGCAAGTAGCCGCTGACCAATTGGGGATCAAGGGCGTTGCGACTTATTCAGGCGGAACGGAGGCTACGGCTTGCAATCCCCGAACAGTTGAGGCTTTGATGCGAGCCGGTTTGCCCATTTTGCAGCCCGAATACATCAGTGACAATCCCGTTTATCGCGTGGCTCAACCACCCATGTCCTTGTGGTCCAAGCGCTTTGATGACGCGAGCAACCCCTCGTCGAAATTCGCCGCCATCATGACCTGCAGCGATGCCGATCAAGCCTGTCCAAGTGTATCTGGGGCGGCATTTCGACTGGCTCTGCCCTACGAGGATCCCAAGGTTAGCGATGGTACGGCAGAAGAAGACAGTGTTTACGATGCGCGCTGTCGCCAAATTGCGGCTGAAATGCGTTGGGCCTTTGAGCAAATCAAGCGATGAAACAATTGTCTTTTTTGGATCGCTATTTGACCCTTTGGATCGGTCTGGCCATGGTGGTGGGCATTGGTCTTGGGTACCTGTGGCCCTCTTTTGGTGTTCAAATGGAGGCACTATCCTGGCGTGGGACCAACTTGCCTTTGGCATTGGGCCTGATATTGATGATGACTCCGCCCTTGGCCAAGGTAGATTATGGCCAATTGCCGGCCCTGATGCGCGACCGCAAAACCCTGGGTTTGTCTTTGGTATTGAATTGGGTGATTGGGCCGGTGCTGATGTTTGCATTGGCGGTGATCTTCTTGGGCAATGAGCCCCATTTGATGACAGGTCTGATCCTGATAGGGCTGGCTCGTTGCATTGCCATGGTATTGGTCTGGAACGATCTGGCTGACGGTAGTCGGGAATACGCGGCGGCTTTGGTTGCTCTGAATAGTTTGTTTCAGGTCTTTGCCTATTCGGCTTTGGCTTGGTTTTTCATCACCTATTTGGCACCCAAAGTGGGGGCTCAAGGCGCAGTGGTTCAAGTATCCATGCGTCAAGTGGCCGAGTCGGTATTGCTGTATTTGGGCATCCCCTTTGCTTTGGGCTACAGCCTTCGCAAAATCTTCATCAAAACCCGTGGATTGGATTGGTTTACTGCTTCGTTTATGCCCCGATTCTCCAAACTGACCTTGATTAGCTTGCTGTTCACCATCGTGCTCATGTTCGGTTTGAAAGGGGAACAATTGGTTCAATTGCCGGGGCTGGTGCTCAAGGTGGCCTTGCCCATGTTGGTGTACTTTTTGCTCATGTTTCTTTTGGGCCTTTACATCAGCAAGCGTCTGAATCGCCCCTATGACCAAGCCGCTGCGGTGGCTTTTACGGCTGCCGGAAACAATTTTGAATTGGCCATTGCGGTCGCCATTGGTGTCTTCGGATTGAACAGCCCAGAAGCCTTTGTGGGAGTCATTGGCCCCTTGGTAGAGGTGCCTGCTTTGCTGGCTTTGGTGCGCGTGAGTTATGCGCTGAAGAATCGCTGGTTTGCTTGATCAATAGCGCTGACGGTGCCAGTCCAAATAGGTGCCGGCATCGAGCTCTGTTCTCGAGCTGAGCTTTTTCCAAAGACTTTGAGCACTGGGGCACTCGGCCCACCGCGATTGGTAGGTGCCTTGGAATACTTTTCCCTTGGAGCCACTGCCATAAGCGAAGAACCCTTGGGTCTTGCTGTCAAGTGATTCTCCCTCTTCAATGGCTTGGGCCATGATGCCCAATAGGGCTATGAAAATGCTGGTAGTGTACCCGTTGCCCATTTCGCCAGAAGCTCGTTCAGCTCCCTTCATTCGGGAAGCTACAAAGGCTTTGTACAATTCAGATTTGCTGGCTTTTTTGGTCCACTCTGCATCTTCGCTATAGGGTCCAATTTCTGCTTCTAATGGAGCCAATGAGCCGGAATGTAACAGGCTATTTACCCACAGTTGACTGCCCATTCGTCGGCCTTGAAAGGCATAAGGCAAGTGAAAGGCAAGTTTGTCAAAATGCTGCACCCACTGGCATTGTACTTCGTCTTCAAATCGTGCCAGAGCTTCTCCCAATCGTTGGGTGTAACACTCATTGGAATAAGGGCCATCGAAAGTGGGTTCGATGCGGTGAGTGGCCACGGTCGATTTGGGATTGTTCCAAAAGGACGATTGGGCTTTGCTCCAATCGGCCTTGATGTCTAAGCCTAGGGAATTCAACAAATCTTGGGCGATTTCCTGTTTGTTAAAAACTTGCAGGGGCTTATGGAAGTCTTCTACGCCGGCGTAGCCTACTCCAACTTGGGTCTCCAAGCTTAACAAGCGAGGGTTTTCAGAAACCAACAGGGCAACCGCTGCCGCCCCTTGGGTGTATTCACCGGCTGAACCTTCTTCGTAGAGGGCGATGTCAGTAGCCATAGCAATGGCCGTTTTCCCCGGATTCAATCGCACATATTCAACACAACTCAAAAGGGCATCTACGCCGGCAATGCAGGCAAAGGTGAGATCGACAACATCACAGGCGTTGAAACATCCGGGCTTGCCCAAAGTGGTTTCCACTTGACTCAAGGCATAAGAAGCGGTGGGTTTGGCTCCGTCATGGTGGCTTTCGCTACCCAAATACACCCGACCCAATGATTGGGTATCAATCGAGTTTTCTTGAAACAGCTGCAGCAGGGCTTGGGCGGCCATATCTCGAGCATCTGATTCGGGCTGAAGCATCGACATGGATCGCAATCCCAAGCCTTTCTCCAATTTATCGGGGTCCAAATCGCGCAAGCTAGCTAGCGATCGAACGGGGAATTGATGCGTGGGAGTGAACAGGGAAATAGCGTCTATACCGACCTTCATGATAGTAGAACAAAGATACTTCAAAAGGGTTGGTGTCTGAGTGACACTTTGTCGAAGGAATCGGCGTTCGGGCGATCCCTTTTCATGGCCTAACTTTGAAGCATGAACCAGGAACAACAATGGGCATTGCGCCTAGATCAAGCCGCTGATCAAGCTCAGGCCACTGCTCAGCTTTCATTGGAGTCTGCCTTTGATTTGGATCAGGCCTATGAAATTCAGCGACTGAACATTGAAGAGCGCAAGCGACGAGGATTCCCATTGGTGGGCCTGAAAATGGGTTTTACCTCAGAGGCTAAAATGAAGCAAATGGGGGTCAACGATTTGATTTGGGGCCGATTGACTCAAGATATGGTTTTAGGTTCTGGCGAGTCATTGGCTTTGGAGAAATTTATACATCCGCGGGTGGAAATAGAAGTGGCCTTTCGCATCGCCAAAACGATTGACCGCGAATTGCAGCCTGAAGAGTGTATGCAATACGTGGATGGTGTTTGCGCTGCCTTGGAGGTCATCGACTCTCGCTACGAGAATTTCAAGTTTTCCTTGGAAGATGTGGTCGCTGACAATTGCTCTTCAGCGGCTTACGTGCTCGGCGATTGGATGCCCGTGAGCGAAAATTTGAACAGGCTGAACATGGCTCTGTTTGCTGATGGGGAATTGTTGGAGCAGGGCTCTTCAGACGATATTTTGGGCAATCCCTGGAAGTCTCTGGCGGCCGCTACTCGATTGGCCTTCAAATACAAAGAGACCTTGCAGCCCGGTATGGTGGTCTTGGCGGGTGCCGCTACCGCTGCCCACTTCCTCAAGCCCGGTATGCAAATAAAAGGGGTTGTCGATCAACTCGGTGTCTGTGGCTTTCAAGTGGCTTAAGTACCTTTGCCTGACATGGCTAGTGCTGAATCGCTTGTTCAAAAAGCCGCTGACCTTTTGTGGGAGGCTGAGCAATCAGGAACTCTCTGTGCCCCAGTTCGCGAGTGGTTGGGAGATCAAAACATAGAAGACGCTTATTTGGTCCAAACGATCAATCATCAACGTCGCTTGGAAAATGGGTACCAGTCTATGGGTGTCAAGATTGGATTGACCTCCAAGGCGGTTCAAACACAACTCGGTGTGGATCAGCCCGACTTTGGGGTTATCTACTCTCAAACCCAAATCGAAAACGGTTCCACTCGTTCTATACATGGGCTACATCAGCCCAAAATTGAAGCCGAAATGGCCTTTCGTTTGAAGGCTGATTTGACCATGCCTCAGGTACAGGAAAGCGATGTGATACAAGCCATTGATTGCGTATGTGCCTCGTTGGAATTGGTGGGTTCGCGCGTTCAAAACTGGGACATTCGCATTGCGGATACTGTAGCTGATAATGCCTCGGCTAGCCATTTTGTCTTGTCAAATGAGCAGAGATTGGTTGGTCAGGTAGACATGGTGAACGCCGGAATGAAGATGTGGCGCAACGGGGAATTGGTTTCCCAAGGGAAAGCCGCTGCTTGTTTGGGCTCGCCCTTGAAGGCCATGGTTTGGTTGGCTCAAACCTTTTCGGATCTGGGTCAACCCCTGAAAGCCGGTGACTGGGTTTTGTCGGGTGCTTTGGGCCCTATGGTGCCTGTGGCTCCTGGCGATCGATTTACGGCCGAAATAGAAGGTTTGGGTTCGGTCGGTCTTAACTTCTCACACGAATGAAACGCAAAGTAGCCATCATCGGCTCCGGCAACATCGGGACCGACTTGATGATCAAAGTGATGCGCACCTCATCTGTGCTTGAAATGGGGGTGTTCGTGGGCATAGATCCCGAGTCAGATGGCCTAGCTAGAGCCAAAAGAATCGGGGTAGCTACCACCCATGAAGGCATTGAAGGATTGTTGAATCACCCCTTGTGGCCAGAAATTGAGGTCATTTTTGATGCGACAAGCGCCAAGGCACACGTCTACAATTACAATAAAATCAAAGCATATCCGGGTAAAATTACCGTTGATTTGACTCCGGCCGCGATAGGGCCGTATTTGATTCCTCCCGTGAATTTTCATGAACTAAAAGATGTTCCCAATGTGAACATGGTTACCTGTGGCGGTCAAGCGACCATTCCTATGGTGGCTGCTGTGAACCGAGTGGCAAAGGTGCATTACGGTGAAATTGTTGCCTCGATTTCCAGTAAATCAGCTGGTCCCGGAACTCGCGCCAACATTGATGAGTTCACCGAAACTACCGCACAGGCCATTGAAAAGGTCGGCGGCGCAGACAAAGGCAAAGCCATCATCATTTTGAATCCCGCAGAGCCTCCCTTGGTGATGCGCGATACCGTATTTACCTTGAGCGAAATGGCTGACCAAGATGCCATTCGGGAATCGGTTTCCCAGATGGTGAAAGAAGTGCAGCAGTACGTTCCGGGTTATGAATTGCACCAAGAAGTTCAATTTGATATCATTTCAGCAGATAAACCCGTATTCATCGACGGTCTAGGTTATCGCCACGGTCTGAAAACCACCATCATGCTCAAGGTCAAAGGAGCCGGGCACTATTTGCCCGAATACGCGGGTAATTTGGACATTATGACCTCGGCGGCCTTGGCTACAGCTGAGCGAATGATCCAGCAACAAGAGAAAGGAGCACAGGCATGAGCGTGTACATACAAGACGTAACTCTTCGCGATGGCATGCACGCCATCGCGCACCAATACAGCAAGGAGCAGCTCAAACGCCTAGCCCTAGCCTTAGACGAAGCCAAGGTTGATGCCATTGAGGTAGCCCACGGCGATGGATTGACAGGCGGTAGCTTCAATTACGGTTTTGGAGCGCACAGCGACTGGGACTGGTTGGAGGGATTGGCTTCTGAACTCAAGCACGCCAAACTCACCACCTTGTTGCTACCCGGAATCGGCACCATTCACGACTTGAAGCGGGCCCGGGAACTGGGGGTGGAATCGGTGCGCATTGCTACCCATTGCACCGAAGCCGATATTTCGGCCCAGCACATTGCGGCGGCCAAAGATTTGGGTATGGATGTCGCCGGATTTTTGATGATGGCTCACATGAACGAGCCCAAAAAACTGGCCGAGCAAGCCCAACTGATGGAAAGCTATGGAGCCGATTGTGTTTACGTCACCGACTCGGCTGGGGCCTTGTTGCCCGACCAAGTGCGGGACCGCATGTTGGCCTTCAAAGAGGTGTTGAAGCCCGAGACCCAAATTGGCATTCACTGCCACCACAATTTGAGTTTGGGAGTAGCCAATACCATTGTTGCGCTGCAACACGGAGCCGTTCGTTTGGATGCCAGTTTGGCGGGCATGGGAGCAGGGGCTGGAAATGCGCCTTTGGAAGTGCTCATCGCCGTTTTGGACCGCATGGGAGTCGATCATGGAACAGACTTGTACCGATTGATGGACTTGGCCGACGACGAAATTCGCCCCTTGCAGAGCCGCCCGGTTCGGGTTGACCGCGAAACCCTGTCTTTGGGCTATGCCGGTGTTTATTCTAGCTTCTTGCTTCATGCTGAGAGAGCGGCAGCGAAATACGGTTTGGATACCCGCGACATTCTGGTCGAATTGGGGCGCCGCAACATGGTAGGAGGCCAAGAAGACATGATTGTTGACGTGGCGCTAGACCTTTTGAAAAAGCCGTAAATTGGGTCCATGAAATCCCTTTGTGCAGCACTGTTGGCATTGCTGTTCGCTCCCCTTTGGTCTCAGTCCCACTCACCCGCTTACCATTCGTTGGTGAATCCCTTCATCGGCACGGGTGGTCATGGTCATACTTTCCCTGGTGCCTGTACTCCGTTCGGCATGGTTCAACTGAGCCCCGACACCCGAATTGACGGCAGTTGGGACGGATGTGGCGGCTACCACTACAGCGATTCCCTGTTGTACGGTTTTTCTCATACCCACTTGAGCGGAACCGGCTGTAGCGATTATGGCGATATATTGATTCAACCCCAAGTTGGCAGCAGCGAAGCTATGCCTGCAGCCCAGCATCCGCTGGCATTTTCGCACCAAAAAGAATCGGCCCAGGCGGGTTGTTATCAAGTTGAACTGGAAAACGGTGTCAAGGTCGAATTGACGGCCAGCGCTCACGTCGGATTTCACCGTTACCAATTCCCGGGACCTAAGGGTTCACTCTTGCTCGATTTGGAACACCGAGATCCCACTTTGAACTGCGAATGGCGCATCTACGATTCTGTAACGCTAGTGGGTCACCGCGTTTCCAAAGCATGGGCAGACGAGCAGCATGTCTATTTTGCCATGCGCTTGAACCGCCCTTTGCCTTTGGCCAAGTGGGCTTACGATGCCGACAATGGAATTAGCAGCAACGGTTCCAAACAAGTGTTGATACGATACAAAAACTGGGATGGTAAACCCTTGGAATTGACCCTGCAAGTGGGTTTGTCTTCGACGAGTATAGAAGGGGCAGTGGCCAATTTGCAGGCCGAGTCAATGGGTTTTGACCAGGCTCGAAAAGCTGCTGCCCGCAGCTGGGACCAAGAATTGGGTCGCATTCAGGCCCGTTGGAACCAAAAACCCGGCGCTGATACCTTGTTCTACTCGGCCCTGTACCATACCATGATTCACCCCAGCCTGGCTTCTGATGTCGATGGCAAATACCGGGGGCGCGATCAACTAATTCACCAAAGCACTCATCCGGTGTACACGGTTTTCTCACTCTGGGATACCTACAGAGGCTTGCATCCGCTGTTGGGATTGATCGACTCGACACGAACGGTTGACTTCATACGCAGCATGCTGTTGCAGTACCAAGAATCGGGGAAATTGCCGGTTTGGGAACTGGCCTCTTGCGAGACCAATTGCATGATCGGCTATCACTCGGTTTCGGTCATTGCCGACGCCTACCTCAAGGGCATTTACGGGTACGATCCCTACTTGGCTTTGGAAGCGATGCAGGTTTCTTCGAATGCGAAGGAGAGGGACTACGAATACTTGGGTTATGCGCTGGGGCATTTGGACGTGAAAAAGGTGGCCGAGTCGGTTTCCAAAACCTTGGAGTATGCCTATGACGATTGGTGCATTGCCCGCATGGCCGAACGCCTGAATCAGGATTCGGTGGCCAAGGTTATGTACCGCCGCAGTGAGCGCTGGCAGAACTTGTACAACCCGAAATCGAGTGCGGTGTTCGGGGGCTTCATGCAGCCACGTCGAAACGGGTTGTTCGAACCCTTCAATCCTTACGAGGTCAACAACCATTACACCGAGGCCAATGGCTGGCAGTA
>Ga0222713_10005838_pt1 | contig 11857 bp, 11 predicted proteins | sample C33_649DmetaG_FD_165061 | JGI IMG/M metagenome (GOLD analysis project Ga0222713, IMG submission 165061) | Estuarine water microbial communities from San Francisco Bay, California, United States - C33_649D | ecosystem: Environmental > Aquatic > Marine > Unclassified | place: USA: California...
CCGACCGCGACTTCTACATGACCGCCGAGGAGGCCATCGAGTATGGCCTCGCCGACGCGATCGTGAAGAAGCTCTGAGCCGGACCGCACGCGCATGGGCATCGGCGACCGGGCCTACATGCGGAACCTGCGCCCCGCGCGGGAGCCGATCTCGGCCACCGCATGGGTCGTCGGCGTGCTGGTCGCTTTCTTCATCCTCAACCTGGTCCAGGAATCCGCCGGCGCGGACCTGCTCGGCTGGGCGATGCTGCGCGAGAGTTCGCCCCAGGCCTGGCAGTGGCTCACCCATGGCCTGCTGCACGACGGCTTCTGGCATCTCCTCGGCAACTGCCTCATCCTCTGGTGGACGGGCGCCATCGTCGAACGTGAGCACGGCCCGCGCGCGCTCCTCGCCGTGCTCGCGGCGGGCACCTTGTTCGGCGCGCTCGCCTGGGCCCTCACCGGCCTGGGCGGAGATCGCTCGGGCCTGCTGGTCGGGATCTCTTCCGGCGTGTACGCGCTGATGCTCGTGGCGCTCCTCGACAAGCTCGACCACCAGATCACGCTGCTGCTGTTCTTCTTCCTGCCGGTGACGCTCAAGGTCCGCTGGCTGCTCATCGCGATCACTTTGTTCACGGTGCTGGGCTGGGCCTTCGCCGAACTGCCGGGTCGCCACGCGTGGCCGCAATGGCACGCCGCCTGGGACGACGCGATCGCCCACTCGGCCCACCTCGGCGGCCTGGTACTCGGTTGGTTGGCCTATCGCCGACTTAATCAGACAAATCTCCGCGTCCAGGACGCTCAGGGTTACGTGAATACCTCCGATTCAGACGATGCCAGCGCCATCGCCCGCGACGCCTACGCCGCGGAAGAGATTTCCAGCGGGACGAATAATGAGGCAAAATCCCCAGCCAGCCTGACCAAAGGCCAAGCCCGTGCGGAATTAGACACGCTCTTGGACAAGATTTCCGCCGGGGGATTCGGCTCGCTCACTGCTGGCGAGAAACGTAGGCTTGAAGAACTCAGCGCCCGCCTACGCTGACACCCCACCCCACTTTTATGCGACTCCGCTTTTCCCTCCTGCCGGTCCTCCTGGCAGCGCTGGTCTCCGCCCAGACCGGCGGCTTCACCACCACGCCGTCGATGCTGCTCGAGACGCGCGCCACGGCCGCCCTCCTCGAGAAGCTCCATATCAGCAAGAAGGACATGGGCTCCATCGACATGAACTCGGTGGTGCGCACCTACTGCGAGAATCTCGACGGCGCGAAGATGTACTTCACGGCCAAGGAGGTCGACGAGTTCGTCACGCGCTACGGCAAGACCCTCGACCTCTACCTGCAGCGCGGCAACCTGACCCCGGGCTTCGAGATCTACGCGCTGTTCAAGAAGCGCGTCACGGAACGCACGGCGAAGAACCTCGCGATGCTCGACCGGCCGATCGACCTCACGCAGCCGGGCACCTTCCCGCTCGACCGCAAGAAAGCCGAGTGGCCCGCCACCCCGGAAGACGCCGACGCCCTCTGGGACCGCCGCCTGCGCCTCGACATGCTTTCCGAACTGCTCGGCGAAGACCGCGCGGGCAAGTCGGCCAAGGACACCGCCCTGCCGGAGATCACGCCGGCCAAGACGCAGGAAGCCGTCGACCGCCTCAAGAAGCGCTACGAGAAGGGCCGCACCTACCTCGACTTCGACCAGCATGAGGTCGAAGAGGTCTTCCTCAACTCCTACTCGAGCCAGTACGACCCGCACTCGACCTTCTTCTCCCAGCAGTCGCTGGAGGAGTTCGAGATCGCGATGCGCAACTCGCTCGTGGGCATCGGCGCCACGCTCTCCGACGAAGACGGCACCTGCGTCGTCAAGGACCTCCTCCCCGGCGGCCCGCTCGACCTCTCCCGCCAGGTGAAGCCGGGCGACAAGATCATCGCGGTCGGCCAGGATGAAACCGGCGAGATGGAAGACATCGTCGGCATGCGCCTCTCCAAGGCCATCAGCCGGATCCGTGGCAAGCAAGGCACGACGGTGCGACTCCTCGTCGACATGGCCGCCGGCGGCCGCAAGACCGTCACGCTCAAGCGCGACCAGATCAAGCTCGTCGGCCAGATGGCCTCGGCCAAGGCCATCGAGGTCCCCTCCGCCGGCGGAACCGCCCTCCTCGGCGTCATCGAGCTCCCCTCCTTCTACGGCAAGAACCAGGACGGTACTGGCTCCAGCCCCTCCGCCGACATCGAGCAGCTGCTCATCAAGCTGAAGGCGATGGGCATCAAGGCCGTCATCATGGACCTCCGTAAGAACGGCGGCGGCCTGCTCAACGAGGCCGTCGACATCTCGGGCCTGTTCATCCCGAAGGGCTCGGTGCTCCAGGTGCGCGACAGCCAGGGCCGCTCCGAAGACTACCGCGACGAGGACGAGAAGGTCGTCTGGGACGGACCGCTGGTGGTGCTGACCTCCAAGCTCTCCGCCTCGGCCTCCGAGATCTTCGCCGGCGCGATGCGCGACCATCGCCGCGCCATCGTGGTCGGCGACATGACCACCCACGGCAAGGGCTCGGTCCAGAACATCATCGAACTGAGCCGCTTCGACCGCAGCCTCAAGTCGGCCGTCAAGGTGACCATCCAGAAGTGGTATGCGCCCAGCGGCTCCTCCATCCAGCTCAAGGGCGTGCCGGCCGACATCGTGGTGCCGTCCGTCTACTCGGTGCTGCCCGTCGGCGAAGGCGACCTCGAACGCGCCCTGCCCTGGGATTCGGTGACGCCCACGCTGACCAAGCCCGACGAAGGCGATTGGCTGAAGGCGAAGATCTCCGAAGGGCTCATCGCCACGCTGGCCGCCAACTCCGCCCGCCGTCAGTCCGAACTCCCGGAATTCCTCACGCTCTCCCGGACGATCGACTGGACCAAGAGCCGGCAGGTCCGCAAGGAGGTCTCGCTCTCCCTCGACCAGCGTCGCACCGAACGGAAGGACGACCTGGAATTCCGCGAACAGGTCCGCCGCGAGCTGACCGATTACGCCAAGCAGTCCTTCAAGGTGAGCGAAGTGAAGCTCGATGCGGCCATCGAACAGGAGAAGAAGGAAGGCCCCGGCGCCGCCGCCAAGATGAAGCGTAGCGCGCGCATGCGCGATCCGCTCGAAGACGACGAATGGCCGGAATACGACATCCAGCTCCAGGAAGCCCTGCGCATCGCCGCCGATTGGACCGCGCTCACCGCCGGCTCCGTCGCCGCCGCCCCGTCGAAGGAAGAGAAGAAGAAGTAAACCTCTCGTCCGCTCCGACCAAGGCCGCCCACTCGGGCGGCCTTTTTGTTTGAAGATATAAACTCAAAGGGAAACCGGATGATGGGCTGCGGACATTCTCAGTCGGCGGGTGGTAGCCTCGGGTGGCAGGTGGCGGGATTATCAAGGCCACCTCTCCGACCCTCAGGGCCTCTTAAATGCCTCCCTCGTCAACCGGCCAACTGGCTAACCGGTCAACTCTCTGTCTTTTCCATTCCGCCCTCGATTCAGTCCTCTGTCATCGATTCAGCCCTCCGTTAATCGGCCTCCCCCATGCTCAATACTCCATACTCTATACTCTCAATCAGTCCGCCCCGCTTTGATTTGCCGACCCGCCTCCCGACCCCCAATTTCTCCCCATGCTCTCCCCCGAAGCACTGGCTTACGGCACCCTGCTGATCACCGGCTTCCTCGCCCTGCGTCCTTCCCGTCGCGCGGGCCTCGCCCTGCGTCGCCAATACGGCGTCGTCGAAGGTCGCCCGGTCCAGCTGCACACGCTCACGAACGCCCGCGGCATGGAAGTCTCCGTCTGCGAGTTCGGCGCGACGCTGACCTCGATCCGCGTGCCCGACATCAATGGACGCCTCGGCGAAGTGACCCTCGGCCTGCGTTCCCTCGAAGACTACGTCGCCGGCAACCCATTCCTCGGCAGCACCGTCGGTCGCTATGCCAACCGCCTCGCCGGCGGCCAGCTGACCCTCGATGGCCAGACGATCGCCCTCGCCCAGAATAATAACGGCAACCACCTCCACGGAGGCCTGCGCGGTCTCGACAAGCGCCTCTGGCAGTCTGAAGCGATCCGCACCGACTCCGCTTCGTCCGTCCGCTTCACCTACGTGAGCCCCGCCGGCGAAGAAGGCTACCCAGGCACGCTGAGCGTGACGGTCACCTACGCCCTGGCCGACCAGAGCGACGAACTGACGATCGATTTCGCGGCCACCACCGACGCCCCGACGGCGTGCAACCTGACGAACCACGTGTTCTTCAACCTGGCCGGCCAAGGCAGCGTGCTCGACCACCAGGTCACGCTCCGCGCCGACCAGCTCGTGCCGGTCAACCCTGCGCTCATCCCGACGGGTGAGCTCATGGACGTCGGCGGCACGCCGTTCGACTTCCGTCGCCCGCACGCCATCGGCGAACGCATCGGCGCCCCGCATGATCAGCTCCGCCGCGCCCGCGGCTACGATCACTGCTACGTCCTCGGCACGGACAAGTCCCTCAAGTCGGCCGCCTTCGTCAGCGAGCCCACGACCGGACGCACGCTCGAAGTCCTCAGCGACGCCCCTGGCCTGCAGCTCTACACCGGCAACTTCCTCACCGGCACCGTCCAGGGCCGCTGGGCCAAGCCCTTCGCTTTCCGCCAAGGCTTCTGCCTCGAACCCGGCCTCTTCCCTGATTCGCCGAACCAACCGGACTTCCATCGCCTCGGCTACCCGAGCGGTATCTTGCGTCCCGGCGAACAGTACTCCCAGAAGCTCGTCTTCCGCTTCGGCGTCTCCCGGTAATCTGCAGGTAGGGACAGCACCACGTGCTGTCCTAGCAAGCCGCCCGCCCGGGCGGCTTTTTTGTTGGGCGCGTTCGAGAGGTAGGGCTGACCACCCTTGGTCAGCCGCGGTTGAGCGAGGGCGCTCAACCCTACCCAAAGCCCAACACAAAGGACGACCGCAGCTAGGGCAGCACGCGGTGCTGCCCCTACCTCTATTTACTGGCCGCTTCCGCCCGCGCCTTGGCGAGGACGTCGGCGAGCTTCACTTCGGCGCCACCCTGGCGCTTGCTCTCGTCGGCGGCTTCCATGAACGCATAGAGCTCGAGGGTTTCTTCGGGACTCACCGGAGACTTGCCCGTGCGGAACATCTTCACGATCGCCTCAAGCAGGACTTCGTAGCCGTCGAACTTGCCGATCGGAGCTTCGCTCTTCTCGCCGACGGCCTTGCCGCCGTAAGGTCCGCCCTTCGCCTTGCGGTCCGCTTCGCGGAAGATGCCCACGCGGCCGTCGCCCCAATTGCCGGTGACCTGGATCAAGCCTTCGGGCGATTTCGCGCGCTTCACCGAAACGCAGCCCGTGCCCATGACGGTGAATAGGCTTTCGCAACCATGGACGCCATACCAGTACAGGTCGGGGTGATGCGGCTCGAGGCTGGCCGGGCTGGTCGTATGGGCCGTCTTGACCTTGCCGATCGAGCCTTGCGCGACGGCCTGCGTGCCGAGGGCGAAGCGAAGCGACGAAGAGCAGAAGTATGGCGTGCCGGCCTGCTTGGCGGCGTCCTGGATACGGATGACGTCGGCGAGCGAGCCCGCGATCGGCTTGTCGATGAAGACGGGCTTACCTGACTTCAGCACCGGGAGCAGCTGCTCGAGGTGCACGCGACCGTCGTTCGACTCCAGCAGCACGCAGTCGACCTGTGCGCAGAGCTGTTCGATCGAGCCGACGATCTCGACGCCCATACCTTTGAGCTTCTCGGTGTATTCCGGGACCCGCGAAGTGCTCTCGGGGATATCCTTACTGCCCTGCGCGTAGGCGTGCGTCACGCGGAAGCCGGCGAACTTCGCGGCATCGGCCGGGTTCTTGGGGCCTTTGTTGAGGACGGTCGTGAAGGCCACGACGTGCGAAGTATCGAGGCCGATGATGCCGACCTTCTTCGGCGTCTCTTCGGCGAACAGCGATGCGACCAAGGCGACCGCGCAGGCGGCCAGACGGGTGAGGCGGGGTAAGCTCATACCGATCTGTAATTCCACGCGATCGGGCTGACAAGCCCGCGGGCCAACGGTTAATGCGAACCTTCGAGCAATTGCCACACCCGCCAGGCCATCAGCAGGCCCAGGGCCGTCCAGAGCACCCCGAGCGCACGGTCGACCATGCGGATCGTGGCGGCGTCCTTGAGGCGCACGCGCAGGCGGTCACCAAGGAACGCGTAGAAACTCATCACGCCGACCTCCGCCCCCAGCGTGCACGACAGGAAGACGCCGGTGGTCGACCAGGCGAACGCGTCGGTCGGCACGCTCGCGGCCTGGATGATGACGAGGAAGAACGGGATCGTCTTCGGGTTCGAGAAGTTCACCCACGCGCCCCGCAGGAAGAGCCGCCCGGCGCCACCCTCGAGTCCGGCGGATTCCGGCAGGCTCGAACGCGGCCGCACGAGGTGCTGCCAGCCGAGATGCAGGAAGTAAGCCATCCCGGCGACCGCGACGGCGGTGAGCGCGTGCGGGGCCTGTTGCGCCAGCCACTGCGTACCGAACAGCGCCAGGAAAAGGTGCGGGGTCTCGCCGACCGCGAGTCCCAGCGTATGCCAGGCGGCGCGGCGTTTGCCGTAGCGGAGCGAGGTCTCGATGGTCGACAGCGCCGCCGGCCCGGGCGAGAGGCTCGCGGTCAGGCAGGAGGCGATGAGCAGCCCGACGTGCATCCGTGCTTAGCGCAGGGACTGCTTCCAACGCGTGATCTCGCGGGCGACGGCCTTGGGGCCGGGCATGCCCGTGTTCTCGCGCGCGGCGAAACCACGCTTGAGGCTGAAGACTTCGCGCCATCCCTTCGTGAACTCCTTGTCGGCCGTCAGCGCGGCGGCGTCGGAAAGCTTGTCGAGCGGCACGCCGGACTTCTCAGCGAGCGCGACGAGGCGGCCGACCGCGTGGTGGGCGTGGCGGAACGGCATGCCCTTGCGGACGAGCCAGTCGGCGAGGTCGGTGGCGAGGAGCGCGGGATCGGACGCGGCGGCGAGGCAGCGCGCCTTGTGGAAGGTCGTACCCGCGAGCGTGGCGTCGGCGACGGCGACGGACAGGATCAGCTGGTCGGCGGCGTCGAAGAGCGGCGGCTTGTCGTCCTGCAGGTCGCGGTTGTACGTGAGCGGCAGGCCCTTGGTGAGCGAGAGCAGGTGCGTGAGCGAAGCCTGGAAACGGGCGGCCTTGCCACGGAGGAGCTCCATGGAGTCGGGATTACGCTTCTGCGGCATCAGCGACGAACCCGTCGAGAACTCGTCCGGCATGCGCGCGAAGCCGAACTCGGCGGAAGACCAGAGGACCATGTCCTCGGCCAGGCGGGAGAGGTGGACGCCGCAGAGGGCGGCGGCGAAGCAGAACTCCGTGGCCGGATCGCGGTCGGCGACGGCGTCCATGGAATTACGGGTGGCCTGCGGGCGGCCCTTGGCGTCGACGAAGCCGAGCAGCTTCGCGGTGACCTCGCGGCGGATGGGGAGGGTCGTGCCGGCGATGGCGCCGGAGCCGAGCGGGCACCAGTTAGCCGAAGCCTTGGCGGCGGCGAGACGCGTGCGGTCGCGGCCGAACATCTCGGCGTAGGCGAGCAGGTGATGGGCGGCGGAGACCGGCTGGGCACGCTGCAGGTGCGTGTAGCCCGGCAGGATCACGTCGGCGTTGGCCTCGGCGAGCTTCACCAAGGTCTTGAGCAGCGAGACGAGCGCCGCGTCGGCGGCGTCGCACTGGTCCTTGATCCAGAGGCGGACGTCGGTGGCGACCTGGTCGTTACGCGAGCGGGCGGTGTGCAGCTTGGCGGCGGCCGGGACGCGCTTCGTGAGCGCGCTCTCGATGTTCATGTGCACGTCCTCGAGGTCGCGGCTCCAGACGAACTTGCCGGCGGCGATCTCCTTGGCGATGGCGTCGAGGCCGCGCAGGATCGTGTCCCGCTCCTTCTTGGTCAGGATGCCGGCCTGCGCTAGCATGGTGGCGTGGGCCTTCGAGCCCCGGATATCCTGGGCCCAGAGACGATGGTCGAACGAGACGGACTCGCCGAAACGCAGCATCAGTTCGGCAGGACCGGCGCTGAACCGGCCGCCCCAGGTGGCCTGGGCTTTCTTCCGTGCGGACATGACGAACCAATGCCCCCGGGAGGGCGGACAGGCAAGCAAGGATGCTCAGCGGGCGGCCGGAGCGGGCGCGGGCTGGGCCGCCGGCTTGGCGGGCGTGGCCATACCACGGGCGCCGTCGACGCGGATCACGATCTCGCCGGGCTCGGCGACGCCCATGCGTTCGCGGGCCTGGTCACGGACGAACTCCGGGTCGCGCCCGAAACGGTCGATGTAACGGTCGGTCTGCGCGCGCGCGCGTTCGAGCGCCGCGTAGGCCTGCTCCTTCTGACGTTCGCTGGCGCGCAGGCCTTCGAGACGCGCGACTTCGTCGCCGTAGGTCGACCAAGTGAAGGCGAGCACGGTGCAGAAAAGGATGAACGAGGCCCAGAGAAACAGCTTCTCAGTCTGCGGGTTGCGGGAAGAAGGCTCGCTATCCATGACGACCGCGGAAGTGAAAGCGGATATTCACTACGGGGCGAGGGGAAAATGACCGGCTTACTTCGCCGTCGCCGCGACCGCCGCCAGGGAACCACTGAACTCCATGAAGGCCCAGACGATGACGCCGGTGACGGAGACGTAGAGCCAGACCGGGAAGACCCAGCGCGTGAGACGCTTGTGCTCCTCGAGGCGGCCGACCTTGGCCAGCCAGACGGCGCGCAGGACGAAGGGCGTGACGACGATGGCCAGGATAACGTGCGGGATCAGGATGAAGAGGTAGAGTCCCTTGAGTCCGGCCCAGACCGAAGCGGGGTCGGCCGGAGCGTAGGTGACGTTGGTCCGGCCGAGGGCGACCCAGAGGTGGACCTTGGAGGCGAGGTAGACCGCGAGGAAGAGGGCCGAGGTGATCACGGCCCACTTCATGGCTTTGCCGTGGCCTTCGCGATCACCGGCCTTGATCCGGAAGATGCCGACCAGGAGGAAGACGGTGGCCAGGCCGTTGAGGCCGGCGACGGCGCGGGAAAGGAGCTCGGTGGTGGAAGCCATGCCCCAGCAGAAGGGGTTTGATGGGAAAAGCCAACCCTTCCCCGCCCCGGAGCCTCCGCCCACCCGCAACTAATCCCCGCCCCCGTGGTTGGATAATATAACCGATGAACCCCCACCTTTTCACCCTGCTGGCGGCGACCCTCCTGGCCGCCGGCCCCGCCCTGAAGCTGGCCGACAGCGCTCCCCCCGCCCAGAACAAGGTCACGATCACCGTCAAAGGCGACAAGCGGATCATCGAGTCCAACGGCATCCCGGACCATAAGGTGGCCGCTTTCCCCAACCGGGGTAACCCCAACGCGATCTCCGAGCAGAAATACCAGCTCGAGGTGCCCGCCCATCCGCAGCCTGCCGCCGAGCAACCCGGCCGATTCCCCTACGCCTGGGGCGTCGCCCTGAACGGCGTGGTCTTCGACCCAGGCACCGCCGAGGTCTATAACGATGGCGACCGGAGCAACCCTTGGCGCTATGAGGCGCTCAAGAGCAATACCGAGATGGGCACCACCCCCCGGATCCCGGTCGGCCTCGGCCTCGATCAGAACCACGGCCACGTCCAACCCAACGGCGCCTACCATTACCACGGCCTCCCCACCCTGCTCATCGCCCGGCTCTCCGGCGGCGAAAACAAGATGACCCACGTCGGCTGGGCGGCCGACGGCTACCCGGTCTACGCGGTCTATGCCTACGCCGACCCGGCCGATCCGAAGAGCGCCCTCAAGGCGATGAAGAGCAGTTATCGCCTGAAGACGGCCGAACGAGGCGGAGACGGGCAGACCAGTCCCACCGGCAAGCCCGACGGTTCGTTCGCCCTGGATTACGAATACGTGGCCGGACACGGCGACCTCGACGAGTTCGGCGGGCGCACGGGCGTGACCCCGGAATTCCCGCAGGGGACTTATTACTACGTGCTGACCGAGGAGTTCCCCTTCATCCCGCGTAAGCTCAAAGGCACGCCGGATCCTTCGTTCAACAAGACCCGCATGGACCCGCACGCGAACCTCGGCGGCCAAGGCGGCCCCGGCGCCAAGGGCAAAGGGAAAGGCAAGAAGGGCCCACCTCCCCAGTAACCGCGTTCGCCGAGCGGTGAACGCCAAGGTAGGGGCGTGGCTACGCCGCGCCCTTTCCTCGCAAGGAGGGCATGACGTAGTCCTGCCCCTAACTTAGTGCCACCCTCCGGCGGCCTCCTAGGTGCGTCCCCTCAGGCGCCCTGTTTCGGGTCGAACTTCTTCTTCGGCTCTTCGGCCGCAGGCTTGCCCGCCGGCTTGGCGCCCGGATTTCCGGGCAGGTTGAAGCCGCGACCTTCGACGAGCTGGAGGCGACGACGGACGTCGGCCGGCAGCTTCTCGACGGAACCCTTCTCCGTGATGTCGCACTCGAAGGTCGTCTTACCGTCCTTGTCCTTGATCACCGCGTGGCGCTTGCCGTCTTCCTGCTGGATCGTGACCGAGCCCTCGGCGTCGGAAGCCATGGACGTCGAGGAGCTCTTCGTCCCGCTACCGAAGCTGAACGAGAACGAGTGCGAACTGGACGTGCTCGAACCCGCACGCGCCCGCAATTCATCGACCGACGGGATGTGCGAACGACCGCCAGGCGCGGGCAAGACGCCGGCCTGCAGGTCCTGCAGCTGCTTGAGGAGTTCCGGCGGGATCACGCCGCCCGGACCGACGATGGTCACGCCCGGCGGGAGGCCGCGGACCGCGGCACGGGCTCCGTCCTTCGCTTCGGCGCGCGGCTCGCGGTCGACGCGGGCGGCCAGCGTGAGTTCGACGACCATGGGCTCCGGGCCGCGCAGGAGCGTGAGCTTCACCTTGTCGCCAGGCTGGCGCGTGCGCACGAGCGCGCGGAATTGGTCGGCGTTGAAGAGCACCTGGTCATCGAGACGCGTGAGGATATCGCCTTCCTCGATCTTGCCGACGGAGGGTCCTTTTGGATCGATGAAGCCGACGACGATGCCGACGCCGGCGGGCACGGAGGCGACCGCTTCATCGCGCGGGCCGACATTGAGGCCGGCGTAGGCGACGCCGGCGACGGCGGGCTTGGCGGCGGAGCTGGCCGGCTCCTTGTCCTTGGCCTCCGCCGTACCGATGAGGCCGGCGAGCAGGAGCATGTGGAGGGGGATCTGGCGGAACGTATTCATGGGGGTCCTTTGAAAGATGAGCGTCGGAGGTCGGCGGATTTGTTCAATGCGTCTCCAGGGGCAGGAACCCCAGTTGGTCGTTGGGGCGATAATCGATCAGGCGCGTCTGGGTGCGCGCATCCTCCCAGCGGGTGGTGTCCTCCCAGCGCACGCGCACGGGACGGGCATACGAGCCGTCGGCGAGTTCGACCGGGCGGAACAGCTGGATCTCCGGGCGCGAACGATCGGCGCGGACGAGCTGGTAGGCGGGCGCCTCCGGCTCGACGGGCCCCGCGAGGAAGACGAAGGCGGCGAGCGCGGCGGCGGCGGCGATGCCGGCCGACCAGGCGATGACCACGCCGCGTCGCGCGACGGGCGCGGCGAGCTCCGCGTCGATACGGGCCGCGACGGCGGGGCCGGGCGGGCGCGGACGCAGGGCGCGGAGGGCCTGCTCGAGGTCGTGGTCGGGATCAGTCATGGGTGCGGGCGGTGATGTTTCGGCGCAGGGCCTCCATGGCATAGCGCCACCGCGAAGCCGCGGTGTTCGGAGAAATCGAAAGTTGTTCGCCGATCTCGTCGAAGGTCAGGTCGCCCCAGACCTTCAGGACGACGACCTCGCGCTGCTCGGCGGGCAGGAGCTTCAGCGACTCGGCGAGCGCGGCGAGGCGCGGATCGGCCTCCGGCTCGAACCAGGTCACGGCGTCCATATCGTCGCCGAC
>Ga0222713_10005839_pt1 | contig 11853 bp, 17 predicted proteins | sample C33_649DmetaG_FD_165061 | JGI IMG/M metagenome (GOLD analysis project Ga0222713, IMG submission 165061) | Estuarine water microbial communities from San Francisco Bay, California, United States - C33_649D | ecosystem: Environmental > Aquatic > Marine > Unclassified | place: USA: California...
TATATGTCCCTTCATCATTATTCCAATGATATCCTATTGAGTTATTTCCCCCAGGAGCAAAATTCATGCCGGTAGCAGAATTTGTGGCAGACCCCATACCATCTCTACTCATTAAAATACTAGTATAATCAGCTTGTGTTTGACTGGAATTTATCCAAACAATAAAAGTTGCTGCGGATAAAGATGATATAGTACCAGACGTTGAAACATACCTATTATTAACTAAATTAAATGTAAAATATCCTGGATCTGATGTATAACTAGGACTATTTACCAATGTTCCATTATTTGATTGTCCGCTTAAATCATTCCAAGCTGTTCCGCTGCCAGAATAACTTGCAGCATCTAAATATAGTATCAAGCCGTCGGTAATAACACTATAACCAACAGGGTAAGATCCTAAGACAAGGCCGTTGCCCATTTGTATTCCGTTTCCTATTTGCATTATAGATCCTCTAGATAATTAATTTTGTTCTTCCCAAGTTATTGAACCCAAAGCGTCATCATTATTAGTTGTTGCTTTAACTGCAATTGTGAATACTTCGGGTGTACCGGTAGCATTAGCTCTAAGCTGCAAAGAATGGTCATGTTCTTTAAGATTAACAGCTACCGGTTGAGCACTTGTACCACCTATAAACATACCTTGAAGCAGATCATGTCCGCCGGTATTTAATGTGGTTGCACTTGAATTATATTCTACAACACTATCGGTTCCAATTGTCTGCCAAGAACCACCAGTAATATTGGCATCTGCTATAACTTTATATGCAAAAGGTGTGCTTTGTAAACCAAACAAATCCATTCTTGTTGGCAATACCACTTTATCAATATGATTAGATTTTAGTCTTATTGATAAAAGCGGTCTATAGACAGTTTGATTCATCGATAATCCTGCTAGATCCGTAGAGGCTGAGCGGGTAATAGTAGTAGGCGAGTATCCGGCTTCAGAAATAACAGTGCTACAAATTTGCTTCAAGTTACTTGAACTTGTCGTTATCCCGGTATTTTCAATTTCATACCGCACCGGCAAAGTTGCTGTTGTCATATAAACATTGGACTCTATATTTGCATGATTAAATTGGTGGGTTATAATTAATTGACCATCAATCACAAACCCCGTTCTTACTGAACCAACACCAAGCCACTCTACATCGGTAAAAAAGATCTGAGCTTTATCAAGATTTAACGTCTTACCGCTCGAGCCATTTCCTAATAACGTATCATTACTCCATGTGTTTTGTTGTACGCGGGTATCTACCGGTGTCCCGGATACTGAACTTCTCTTAACAATATATGCAGTGTTGCCTTCTCGTTCTAAAAATATCCCGTTACTGTTATCATAATATCCAACGCGCTGTCTAAGGTTAGCTTTACCTTCATTCATGACAAATGTATTCATTGACAATAAGCTTTTACCTGGTTGGTATTGAAAGTATTGTTTAGTTGTTCTAACTGATTTAGAACCAAGGGCGGTGCTTACACCCATATCAATGGCTGATATATTACTTACAAATACCGCAGTACCAGAATTAGCTGTAACGGTACCCCATATTCTAGGTTTGTCATCAACTGAAAAACTGTTGTCGAAAATAGTATGAGGAGACGATATTCTTAATCTGCCAAAAGCATCTATTGTGGGACCACCAAAGGCAACTGTAAGCGGAGATCCCGTTACACCTATAACAGGTAATGCGTTGCCTGCATCATTTTTTACTTCTACTTCATTTATTATAGTAGCATTACTAGCATTGCTAAAAAGATACGTCATACTATTCTCCACCCATTTCTATAAATTAATTGTATACCACCATTGTCTTGAGCAAGAATAAATCCGCCAGGATCATTATCTACATTACCAATTACTGTAATAGGATTTGTTGAGCAAATCCCCGATTCATCTTTTATAATATACATTCTTCCATTATTCACTATTGTGGGTAAAGTAATAGTAACAGGGCCTGCGTAATTGACTCCGAGATAGTAATCTTTTGTGGATATATTATATGTCGGCGTTGTTATTAATTTTGTTTCGTGATCTAATTTAGCAACAGATCCTGCGCCACCGCCAGGCCCAGCCATTGAAATTTTACTAATCCATTGCTCTAAGAATCTTAGCTTCTTAGTAATTGCGTCCATATCCGGTGCAACTGTTAATGGATCCGGTTGTTGAAAACTATCTTTAGATTTACTTAAGAATTCTGAGGTTCTGTCTGCGAGGGTTTGTTCGGCAACTGGCTCGGTGGTATCGGGTACGGATGTTTCTGTTTCGGGGGATTCTTTCTCGGGTTGTGTTTGAACCAACTCATTACTAACCTCCTCTATTGTTTCTGTTAACATTGCCATTAAGTCATCTAAACTCGGTGGTTTAGGAAACTCAATCTGTACTGTTTCTTTTATTTGTTCTAGTTGTACTTCAGTCAATGGACCATCGTCAGGTTCATATTTTGAGCTTGTTACTGCAGCACCCAAATCTTTGAATATGTTTTCCGAAACTGATGCTCTAACACTATTGCGAATAGCATTGATACGTTCAACATCCTCAACCAAACGTGGATCAACCTCTTGCCCCATAGCGCGGGCAAAGTTAACCAAAAGTTCTTTTTCTTTGATTGATTTTATAGACATACTATTGACATGATGTTATTATATGCTATGAGGCTCAGTGATAAGAAGCATTAACAGTTCCACTTTCTGAGTGCTTTGTTAATTCTTGAATCAGGGTCTCTAGCAGTCTTAGCGGATGTTAATCGCTTCTTCATTCCACCCATACGAGCACAAAAAGACTTTCTTCTGTTTGCTGCTTTACTTCCGGGTTTTAATTTAGATGGTTTAGTAGTTACAGCCATTTGTAGTTTTGAACCGGGATTTTCTCTACGATATGAAGCAATGCCGGCTTTGTTTAATCCGCCTTCAGGATTCTTTCCCTCTTTGCGTTGCCAAGCTGCAACTTCCAATAACTCTTCATCCGTAATAGATTCAAGGTCTTCCCAAATTAATTCCGAATCAATGTTGTTAGCTTTCGCAATTTGTTCTATTGCTTCTTCGATCTCGTCAAATTGTTTCTCAACATCAAATTGATCTTTTAGTTGTCTGTAAGTTTTCATGCTGATCTTTCGAAATTAGCAGCGCTAAACTCTGCTCTGTCTACAATTTTAGATGGTCTGTTATTTAGAACTGCAACGTGGCCTTCAGGTTTAACTGATTTACCTTTGATGCTATGATGGAATGCGTATTCTGCTCCACCTAATGTGTGTGCCAAAACATTCTTTGCGTTTTGTAGGTGCTTATGAATATCAAAAGTAGTTTTAAATTCTTCTTTGTTTGCTTCAATATGTCCTACTGCTTTATTTAATGTCTCAGTTTTTGCAGCTTTTGCCTTGTCTGTTTTAACTTTATCTACTTCTTTTTGTAACTTTGTTGTTACATGGGCGGTGTATCCAGCCACCGAAGGAGTAGATTTGTTTCTAACAGTTTGATTAATATAAGTCTTTAAATGTTCTTTGTGATTCTCATTTCCATCTTCAATATGAGAATAAGACTTTAACTTATTATTTGCCTCAACTGCTTTTTTCATATGACCTTCAAATGTTTTTTGGGCATCAGGTGTGTAATGTGCGGATGAAGGTTTAAATGATGTATCAATCATATGAACATCAGAGTGCTTATTGAAATGTGATACGTCGGCGTTATATTTAGCCTTCATATCTTCTAGCTTGTTTCCGTGATATTCAGTATGAACTGCTACTCCAATCTTAGCTGCTTTTGCTTTTGCAGCTTCCGGTGTACCATTCTTTGCAGAATATGTAATTGTGTTTGGTTTAAAATGAACTGATCCTGCAGAAGATTCTATATCTCCTTGAGAATTTGTTTTGCTCTTAACACCTGAGTGCATAATATCGCCCTGGTACACTCCACGGTTAGGAGTTACTTTTGGCAAATGATGTAACGCAGCAGTTAGCTTTGTTACAAGACCAGGTGCGTGACCGTGATTCTTTTGAATATCTGATTCAGTATAATTTAATTTTGGATCTTTATTGAATACAGATTTAGATGCGACAAAGAATCTACCTGATTCAGGGTGGTGTCCAAATATAACTGAGGGCGACCCATCATACTTTGTTGATAAAGATACAGATGATTTTTTGCCTTGTAGAGCACGATGAGTTTCTTGAAGGGTATTAAATGCGTGTTTAAATCCTTCTTCTCCTGCATTGATCGGATGATCTTCAGCGTGCTCTAAATGTGTTAACTTTTCTTCATTAGCAGATTCATTTAGATAAGATGTAAAGGAGATCATATTAATCTCCTGAAGTCTGGCCCGAACCTTTTAATGCGCTCATTGGATCACTCTGTGAGTTGAACTTAACAGATTGTCTTCCAAAAGTCTTGCCCTTATATTTGAAATGTACAGATGCACCGCTGTGATGCACTTCAATATTCTCTGGGTCATTGTAGATATGAGCATGGTGTGAACTAGGATCAATAGAATGATAAGCATTCTTACCACCTGACATATAAGATGTATGTCTTATATGCCCATGCCCTTCTGACTGCATTGGAGTTGGTTCGGAATGAAGAACCTTTTTAATATGATGTACTAATTTTTCTTTAGGCATTTTTTGCAACTCGCCATGTAGATTCTTTGCTACATTTTCAAGCGTTGCTTTATTTCTAGTTTTAATATCCTCTGTCATATGAGGATTTGATTTTAGAATCTCTTTTCGTTGGCCTGCATTCTTAGCAGCTTTTAATGAGGGGTACTTCTTAAGAATTGCTGTTCTATGTGCATCAAGAATTGGTTGTCCCCCGTGAGTGGATTCTATTCCAAAATTGGATACCGGCACGTGTTTGGTTGAACTATCTGTAACCTTTAAGCTAGCTCCAGTATGTTTAATTTGTTTGCCTTTTTTAGTAGAAACAACTACGTCAGATGCATCTTCCGTTTGTGATGCGTGAATACCAGTAGCTCTTTTTAAATCTCCTGGTTTAGATGTCCATTGAACATCATGAACTTTATGTCCGCCTTGTTCTACCTTGTGTTTAATATCAGCCGCCGCACCTTTTGCTCGCTCATTAATTTTATTATATTCTTCGTGACTGATACTGGCTTTTAATTTGTGATGTGCTTCTTCGGGACTATCACCAGATACGTCTGCGTGTCTGGTCATATGTTTACCGTTATTCAGATGATATCCTGTTAGTAATTCGTGCAATCTGCCCTTAGTATCAGCTGATGCTTTACCTTCTGCGGCTTCTTCTGCTAGATATTCTTCTGTTAAAGCTTTGATATATTCTTGAATAGATTGATCTAATTCTTGATATTCAATAATAACGTTGTTTGTAGATTCGCGCAAATCTTTAAATTTTTTCATTTTTCGTCCATTTGAATAAATTATACTAATATTACTTAGAAGTATGTAGTTTTTTAACGTGCTCTATTGCGGAAGGCAAATCTTTAAGGTGTTTTTCGTGAACATGCTCATCGCCCTCATCATCGAGGGTGGCATTTTTATAATGAACAGTCCTAACAGTCGCTGTATTATCTTTATGATGACTAACAGTCGCCGAATACTGCATATTTTCGTGTTCATGGGAGTAGTGATCTTTTACTGGAGACTTATGTTTTAGCTTTTGGGCATCCAGTTGTTCTTTATCGTTGCCCACTGCATGGAAAAAATGGGGTTGTTCTCCGTGTAGGTTCTTTCCGCTAACAGTATTTAATTTTTTAACAATTTCATCATGATTTTCGTTAAGATTTTTTCCTAACAACATACTTGCAATTGATTCGTGTAGTTTTTGCATTTTAATCCCTGTTCATTTAAATGAATTATACTAATATTATTTATAATAACAGAATTTACGAAACACGTGGAAAACCGGCGAATTGCTCGCCGGTTTGTTGTTTTATTAGATGTTATTATGCCATGCTTTAATTACCGGATGAAGTATTTCATCGGTGTAGTCCATTTTCATGGTGTTAACAATCGCCAGAATGATCTGGATATTGCCTTTAACATAACCCTTTTTAGAGTTAATACGATCCACACTGGGCCTAAAAGGATTGCGATTTCCCTTAGTCCCCAATTCCATCTGGAATGGAATTTTCGTAATAGCACATTTACCTTCACAGGCATCGAACTTACTCTGAATATATTGCGGAGTAAGATTAAACGCCATCTTACGACCTTTCTTTTCGTGAGCAGCAACACGATTCTTTAGAGCAACAAATTCAGTAATACCAAATTTGTCAGGGGCAGCCTTTTTAGCTCTATTCGCAGCACGAGTTTTCGTACGAATCGCTTCTTTTTGCTCAGGTGTAAGATCTTTCTTTTTCTTCTGGTAATCCCATTTACCAAAAGCCGTTGCCATGGCATCCTCTTCGGAGGTCAACGGTCTTGCATCTAGTCGCCTAATCTGATGCAGGCGTTTAGCTTCTTTACGAACTTTCGGATCTTCAAAATTATACGTCATAATTAACCTTATGGATCATTTTATCACCCATATGACTATTAACGCTTTCTTTTAAGATTGCGTTATACTCAGATTGAGTAATGCCTCTAGTAGATACAATAGTTTCTCCTAGAAATTTCTGATCTAATTCTACAGCTTCTTCCATTACGACTGTATCCTCAGCATGTTCTGCTGATAAACAATCAATAACATAGTAGTGTCTGAATGTGGTAATTGTTTCAACGACAAATAATGACATAATATAAACCTAATAAAATTCCGCTGACGCCTTGCGGAAACACTTTATCTAAAATAGACTGGTCGGAGTGCTCGTTCTAATTAAATTAGAATGCGTCGCTACCGTGCAAAGCGTAAGCAGAAGCTACCATTGCGCGAGAAGGAGTGCCAAGACGGTAAGCAATTTTACCATTCTTTGTGCTGTTAGTGTAAACAGCGTAACCGTCTGCACGGAGTTCGCTGATACGAGGACGGATGCTGTCCTCTTTGCTATTGGTCAAGCCTGCAATTTGTGCAGGTGTGAATTGACGACCAGATTTAAGAATATTCAAAACACGCTCTTTAAGCATATTAATCTCCATTATACAAAATAACCGCTTCAGAAAATACTCGATAATGGCGGTTGATTCATTACCGAATATACATTATTATAACAGATATATTACAATCTGTCAACCGTGTTAACGAGGTTTTTTGACCTTTTTAAGGTACTCAATTCCAATTTTGCCCTGTTCAATTTCATTCAAAGCAGTTACAATTGGTTTATTATTTGTTTCAATCAATGGCTTATATCCACGCTTCAATTCCCTTGCTCGTACAGATGCAATAAGAACCAAATCATATCGATTGCCAATCATTTCAACTGCTGCTTGGGATGTATATCTAGATGTCATATTAACCTTTTATTAATGGTGCGCTCGGAGGGACTCGAACCCGCGACCAAGGGATTATGAGTCCCCTGCTCTAACCAACTGAGCTACAAGCGCAACTTTTTAAATTACTTCGTATTCGTCTTTACCTACGCCACATTCTGGGCAGGTAAAATCTGCAGGCAATTCATTCCATTTGCCTTCTGTTGCTTCATCGTGTTCGTGACCACAAACTACGCATACGTGTGTTTCGCTCATATTATTTGCCTCCTAAAAGAGCTTCTTTAAACTCTAGACTTTTTAATAGATCATCATATGCTTTTGCATGGCGCTCTTCAACTTTTGCTAAAGCAGAAAAGCGTTTCTCCGCTTTTTGCATGATACCTAGGAAATGTTCAGCATGTTCGCGAGATTCTTGAATTTGATTTTCAATTTCTTTAGCGGCAAATTCATTACCTTCTTGTTCTGCTTGAGCTTTGAATGTGGGATACATCTTAGTATACTCGTATGTTTCACCAAGAATAGCTAATTGTAAACATTCTTTAGTAGTTGGAGTACCTACGATTAAATCTAAATGACCCCAAGCATGTTTAATTTCTTGATCTGCAGTATGCTCAAAATGCTTTGCAATATCTTCAAATCCTTCGTCACGAGCAATCTTAGCAAAGTAACGATATTTAATATGTGCCATTGACTCACCTGCCAATGCACTTTCCAAGTTCTTTAATGTAATAGACATATTTTCCTTAATATAAAAATGGTACCTGAGACCGGAATCGAACCGGTACACCTTTCGGCGAGAGATTTTAAGTCTCTTGTGTCTACCTATTTCACCACTCAGGCGTTTGTTTTAACCTTTAAAATCTACGTCAATGTCTGACCATTCACGCAACTTTTCAAACTTAGCTCGTTTAAAGAACAACGCATGATCATAAGAAATTACTTTATGTAATGCAAGTAATTCTATCATTGCTAGAACATCACCTAATTCTTCTTCAAGATGATAGGTGTTTGTTTTGTTGGGGGTATCTGGGTGAGTATCAAACAATCCAAATCGAAATACTTTCGATGTTGCTTGAATTACTTCTGCGCATTCTTCTTGTAAGATTTGAAGAATTGCTATTTGATCTTTGTTAAGTTCGCTCATATTGTCACCTTAAAAACATATTATAACAGATTATTTATATTGTGTCAAGCATATTCGTAGTTTACGGTATCCAAATTCTTTCTAAATTCGGTTGCTCCATTTTTAATATGGAAACGTCTTGCCATTTCGGTTGGCGGACTTAAAGTAACAAACCGTTTAATGTGAGGTTTGTTTTGTACTATATCGTTTCTTGCTTTGAATATAAGATCACGCCCAGAACCTGGAGAATAACTCCAAATAGTGTAGAATATAACAGTAGATGGTGCCGTAGAAGTTTTAAATAATTCAGAACACGATGTGGGAATATCATCCATATAAGCAACACAAACAACTGCTTGTGGCTTATCATCTTTCATTAAAATTAATATTTCTCTATTTTCGCCAATTCTAAAGTCTACAGGAATCTCGGGACGAACAGGGTCGTCCTTAATTATGTTTAATATTGGGTCAGATAAACTCGATGGTCTGTATAGCATGATTATGTCCACGGCGAAAATTGAATAGGCTTATAATCATATTTATACAATATACCATATAATTTTCGTTATTTATAAAAAATATTTTTGGTGCCCAATGTCGGATTCGAACTGACGACCTACCGCTTACAAGGCGGTTGCTCTACCACTGAGCTAATCGGGCAACTCCTAAGCTGCTTGCTGATATGCTAAAATTTCTTTTAATCTATCAGCACAATAGGTTGCAGCAAACGCTTGCGGTTTAACCATAGGTACAACATTACAAGTACCTTTGATATAACCAACTGCTTGCTGAATCACAATAGAACTATTATGTTTGATATCTGGGTTAATATCCAAATGGATTTCAACTTCTTTATCTTCAATACAATCAACAATCTTGTGATACAACTCTGCAACTTTATAAACTTCATTCATTAGACGCATAGAAGGTTTCCCCGCTTTTGCGTCATAGTCTAGCTCGGTTTGCACCTCGCCAAATATCTTACAACCGTGACGTCCATCAATGTGTACTACGATTGCAAGAGTATAATCAGCATACCATTTTCCATTACGCTTTAATCGTTCGGAGTCTGCTCCGATATAGATTTTAGTCTCGGGAGACTGCGCTTGGATAAAAGACTTTACTTCTGCAATATTGATTTTTCTCATAATACACTCCATAAAACTGGAGCGGGCGAAGGGAATCGAACCCTCGACTTTAGTTTGGAAGACTAAGGTAATACCATTTTACGACACCCGCATTTGGCATCCCCCAAGAGACTCGAACTCTTACTAACGGTTTTGGAGACCGTCGTGCTGCCATTACACTAGGGAGAAATAATTTGGACCGCCCGAGAGAATTCGAATCCCTAACCTCTTGGTTCGTAGCCAAGTGCTCTAATCCAATTGAGCTACGGGCGGATAAAATATATATGGTGGTGATAGTAAGAGTCGAACTTACACTTGACAGCGTATGAAGCTGGTGCACTACCATTATGCTACATCACCAATATGGTGGAAAGTGTGGGAGTCGAACCCACTCACCGGTTTAATCCGATGACAGATTAGCAATCTGCTGCATTACCATCCTGCCCACTTTCCGATTTGGAGGAAACGGTGAGATTCGAACTCACGGACCCTTTCGGATCGCTAGTTTTCAAGACTAGAGCCATAGACCACTCGACCACGTTTCCGAAATTATTGGTGGGTGGGAGTGAGAGTCGAACTCACATTCCGCGGCATATACATCCCCGTTTTTAACCAATTAAAATATCCCAACCCATTGGGCAGAAGTATGAGAATCGAACTCATGATAGCGGAATCACAACCCGCGGTTTTACCACTAAACTAACATCTGCATTTTTCTTTACTATTTTGCCTTAAAGCCGAATGGACATTTTGATTCTTTTTTTGCCCTAGACAACTCTCGGTGTTGACCATACCACATAACTTTCTGTCCGTATGATCTTGTTATTTCTCCGTATTCTTGATCTGAAATAAGATGACACTTAATTTCTACATCACGTTCTGTGATAGGAATAATTTGCACCAAAGGTTCGCCTGCTTTAAAATGTGTGAGAGAACCTTGTTTTACAAACATATTAACGTGTGTGTCGTGTTGTGCTTTGTAGTCTACTACACCCGACAAAATATGTACGTCTGAATATCTTTCGGTGTTTTGATAATCAACTTGATTCCAATAAAAATTTACACCTGACTTTTCACGTATTAACCATGGACTACGAAGCTTGATATGTTGATATCCTTTGTATAGATTATCCCAATACATCCAAGATGGGTGCGATGCTGTTTCTTGTTGCATTATTTGCATTGGATCCACAACATTGAATGTTCCGTCATGGAATGTTTCAATACCAAAATCGCTCCAGGAAGGCAAAATAAAACCAGTGCTAAACAAATTACTTAAAGCATAACATCTTTTTGCTGTGCTTACATCAACTGTCATTTTTGATCTAGGTTGTTGGTTTGCTTTTAATTCTTCAAAGGCAGGTAATGATTTCCATTCATTGGGAATAAATTTGTTTGCCTTATCAATTTTAAACAATTCGTAAACTGCAGGAATATTGACAAAACAATCTACTACTATTTTCTTTCGTTTAAATAAAAACATATTAACCTTAAATTCATCACTAAACCATATAGAAACACTCTTGTTTGGATTCGAACCTTGTTCTAGTATTGTCTATCTGCGCTTCCCACAGTGCTGACAAGAGTGCTTTTATATGGTACGAGTAGGGGGATTCGAACCCACGACCAATAGATTAAAAGTCTACTGCTCTACCAACTGAGCTATACTCGCATTATGTTGCCTTCGCAAAGCTTTGTTGCTTTTACGATGGACTCCCGCTTTGCGTTGTAATGCCAAAGCAACGAAGCGATTACGTTGCTTGACGATCATCTTAAGTTTCATTACTTTCTCCTAAAAATGGAACAGGGCCCTGGGCTCGAACCAGGAACGACAGAGTCAAAGTCTGTTGAGTTACCATTACTCCAACCCCGCCTGTGTTTGGTCCGGCGCAGAGGAATCGAACCTCTATTGACTGCTTAGAAGGCAGCTGTATTATCCGTTATACTAGCGCCAGCTAATTTTTATTCTTGTACTGCAAGAATATCTTCTTGAGAAACAATTCCCATATACAAGTCGCCTTCTTTTACGACTTTAGCTTTTGTCCACATTGGATATACTACATCTCCAACTTTAACCTCATAAACATCTGGACCAATCGCAAGAACAGTACCTGCTCTTGTGTTTTCATCCATACGGGCTTCACCAACATAAATACCGCTTTCGGTTTCTTTTGGCTTTTCATTTTCAATTACTAATACTTTATCATGCAAAGGTTTATAGTTCATATAAGCTTTCTAAAAAATTTGGTGCATCGTGAGAGAC
>Ga0222713_10005845_pt1 | contig 11851 bp, 20 predicted proteins | sample C33_649DmetaG_FD_165061 | JGI IMG/M metagenome (GOLD analysis project Ga0222713, IMG submission 165061) | Estuarine water microbial communities from San Francisco Bay, California, United States - C33_649D | ecosystem: Environmental > Aquatic > Marine > Unclassified | place: USA: California...
ATCCATGTCATCTCTCCACACTTTTGATAGGTCTTTAATTCCGATAACTATTTTTTGTGTAATACTTGGTTTGTGTCTTACGGCAAAATCCATTACAAAAGGACTTATTTTTGAGTAGATAATATTAGCATAATCAACTGATGCACGAGATACTCCCATATCTTCGGTTAACAATGTTTTAAACTGACTTTCTCGTACAATTATCTTCATACTAATAAATATACAAAAATTTTGTTGTCAGTCTTTATTTTCCAAACTTTATTGGTATTTATTTGAAAGTATGAAAACAAACAACAATAACATATATTAATGGAATCCTCCTTCGGGAGGATTTTTTTTGCCCATACGTAAATAAAAACAAAACAAATATACAACTATGAAACAAACAAAAGTTTACAATGAACTAGTCCAAAAACTTAGAACGTTCTTCCTGGACAAAGGATTTATTGAGGTTCCAACTCAATCAAGATTATCAATTTTAGCTGCGTGTGAGAATCCTCATTCGGTTAAAACATTTGAATATGGTGGTGAAATTTGGCCGTTACCTCAAACAGGACAAATGTGGTTAGAACATGAATTACTTAAAAATCCTGAATGGAATGGAGTATTCTGTATCTCAACATCATACCGTGAAGAAAAGAATCCAATTCCAGGTCGTCATGAAATGATTTTCCCAATGTTTGAATTTGAGTCTAAAGGAACTATGACCGACTTACATAATTTAGAGAAAGAACTTTTAATGTACCTTGGTTTTGAAGAACCTAAATCAGTTGCTTATGAAGGTATGTGTTCAAGATACAATACTCAAATATTAGAGGATGAACACGAGACTAAAATGTGGAAAGAAATTAGTGAAGTAGTTTCATTAGAACACTTCCCATTAAGAACAAACCCATTTTGGAATATGAAACACGGAACAAATGGAATCTTCAACAAAATTGATGTTATCCTATTTGGTCAAGAAACTATTGGTAGTGCCGAAAGAAGTTGTGACGTTGAAAAAATGAGAGAGATGTTCTACACAATTGAAGATGGTGGTTATTCAGCTAAGTTATTTGAATTGTTTGGAAAAGACCGAGTTGAGAAGGAACTTGAGGAATTTTTATCTTACGAGTTTTTTCCAAGATTTGGAGGTGGTATTGGTCTAACAAGACTTGCAAGAGCTTGGGACTTAAATACAATTGATTTGGCAGTTATCTAAAATTTTTGTATCTTTGTAAAATATGGCGAAGAAAGTTAATCCAAAAGAAGTTGAGCACAGAAAGTGGGAACGAGTTTATGAAGATGATGACCATATCTCTATATGGAGGTATGACAGTAAGAAGAGTTTAATTAACCCTTGTGAGGTGGAGATTAAATATAAAAACGAAAAAAAACCAACGGTCAAAAGAAGGGGTGGGGATAATTAATCCTTACCCCTTTATATTTATTAGTATGAAATTAATTGGATTAATTAAAGAAGAAACCATCAAATCCCAAGCGATGAAACATTATCGTGATATGGGTGTTAGCAAACAAGAAGCTGAAGAGGGTTTTGAGGAATTAACAAATTACATTAAAAAACTTCCTGAGACTGTTAAGTTATATAGAGTAATCGCGGTAGATAATAAGGATGACATCAATACAAACGAATTAGGTTCGCATTACTCAACAAGTAAAAGAGATTTATTAGATTCCCACACATATGTTACAGGTTCGGGAGATGAATATTACATTATATCCGTTAAAGCACCTAAAAAGTTAATAGACACTAAAGAAACAATATTTAACAGAATCCTGTATCCTAATGAACAGGAAATTACTTTAAAAAATAAAGGTCGTGGAGTTGAGGTCGTTTCAATTAGAAAAATTAAACGTTAAGAATTATTTTCTTTAGATGCGTATTTAACACCCATGATGGTCCCGATAATACTGAACGCATTGGTTAATAAAATCCCAAACATATTTGACCATGTGGACCCAATAATCTGAGTATCTTTATTCATAAATAAAGAAATCATATACATGATAGTGGTGATTATACCAACGGTTATAATAACACCTAAAGCAACTTTTACAATTGTTCCGATTAATTCAGTTTGACTTTTTTTCTGTAACAAATCTAAATCATTCATTGCGGCTTGTTTAGCATTTTCCGCCTCAAGACGTGCGGATTCTGATTTACTCATTGCGACATGTAATTCCTCACTTATTCTTTGGTTATCCTCTTTCCAAGCAATTAATTCTTTGTTTTGCATTTCAATTTGAGTCTTGGATTCTTCAACACTGTCTAAAGTATGTTGTAATTCAATCATTATCCTTTGATTCTCTAAGTTTAAATCAGATAATTCTTTATTTTGCGATTGGACTTGTTTTGTCATGTCAAGTCGTCTTCGTCTAACATCTCTATCTTTGGTAATACAATAATCAATATATTCTTTGAACTCCCCGTTATCTGAGGTGTTAATTACTTTGGCTATATTGCCCTCAAGGGCAATATTTTTTGACTTATTTAAATCAATTAATTGTTGTTGACTATTTTTATCAAATACTATCATTTATATACTTTAAATGGTGCCGTTCTATTTTTATAACTCTCATAATCATTTCTAAATTCCTCCAATCTCGGTTCAATATCATCTGATTTAATAATCCAAAACTGAGCCCCTGCCTGTATTGCTTTAGCTTGTTCCTCAGGTTCATTTGAAGATGAGATAATCCCTATTACAACATGATTACCGTATTCAAAATTTATTTTTCTTATTAACTCAATACCATCAAAGGAAGAACCAATGATGTTCAAATCAACAAATACACATTCAGGTCTTTCACTACTATCTTCAGTTAACCATTTTTTAAATAGTTTTGCCGCCTCATCCGAACTGTTTAAAGATTTTAGTGAAAGACTAATATCCAATAACGAACATGCGTCCTCAAATACTAAATGGAATAAATCCTCATCATCCACTAATAAAATTGAATCAATCATTTTTTTGTTTTTTTACTTTTGTTATGTTTATTTAATTTTAATTTTCATTTTTGTACCTATTTCATTTTTTTCACAGGTAATTTTAAATCCGTGTTCTTCTAAAATGGCGACACAAATATTTAAACCTAATCCCGTCCCTGATTCTTTTTGACCTTCTTTTCTGGTGTAAGGTTTTGATAAATGGTCAAAATCTTCTTGGGTAATTCCTCTACCATTATCTTGAATGTAGATGGTATCATCATCTGAATATATTTTTACAAATTTGGTTTCTGAATCATTGTATTTTAATCCATTTCTAATTAGATTGTCTACCGCGGTACAAAATAATGCCTCATTAACATCAATGGTAGGTAAATCATCAATTACTACTTGACTGATATATGCGGTTGAGGTTAGATAATCGTGTAAAATGGTTTTTAAATTACATTCTGTCTTATTTAGAACAACGTCTTTCTTAACCAAATTTGTGAACTCATACACACCTTTATAGACTTTTTGAGAATGTTTTAGCCCTTCTTTAATCATTTTAAGAGGAGATTCAATTTTTAAAGACTCAATGTCTTCAGGTTTTAATCTACGTTCTAAGGAACTTAATCCTCTTGGCATATATGTATTAATACCTGAGTGCATATCATGTCTTAATATCTTTGCTGCGTGTTCTAAGTAGGTATTTTTTTTCTCAATCTCCTGAGTTGATTTAACAATTTCTGAAACATCATATCTTATAGACATAAAACCTTTTAATTTACCGTGTTCATCAAATTCGGCTTTAATATATGAATCAACCCAATATAAGTCACCATTTTTAGTTTTATTGGTTGCCACTCCATTCCATATTTGTTTATCTTTAATTGTCGTTTTATACATGTCAGCCCAAAATTCTTTACTATGAAACCCCGAATTAACGATATTATGATTTTTACCAACAACTTCCTCTAAACTCCATCCCGACACATCAGAAAACTTTTCATTCACATAGGTAATATTCCCATGAGAATCCGCTTTACTAATTAAAACTGATTTATCAACAAAATTCTCAAATTCCGCCATTTGTGAATTTAACTTTGTAAGACTATTAGTGTATTCCAACATTTTTTTATCGTCTGCAGATTTTTTAATCATTTCTTTAGAATACAGATAAAAAATAGGTGCGAATAAAATAAAGCAAGAATATTCAATGACACGAGTTGTATGACTTGATTCATAATAACCAATTAAAACCATAGTTTTAATGTAGAAAAAAATCGTCATGATGACGATTGAAAAAAGTAAATAGATTTTAGTCTTTTTGTTCATAACCATAAATACTTTTTTTATCGGGATATTCCATATTTATTATAAAAAACATTATGATTAAATTAGGTTCAAAAGGAGATGTTGTTAAACAAATCCAACAAAAATTAGGAATTTCCGCAGATGGTAACTTTGGTCCTGGTACTGAAAAATCTGTAAAGGAATGGCAAACAAAAAATGGATTAACTGCCGATGGTATTGTTGGTCCCTCAACTTTAGAGAAGATGGGAATTACTTCAGTTATTAAAGAAGATGTGGTTATTCCTTCGGGAGGTCCTTTAAACCTTGAAAAATTAAAGGGTCATGTTCCTGATTCGGTAATTGCTCAAATCCCTGAGGCAGCTTCTAAATTTAACATTACCAATAATTTAAGATTAGCTCACTTCTTGGCACAATGTGGTCATGAGTCAGGTAATTTTAAAGCGGTCAGTGAAAATTTAAATTATTCTTCAGATGGATTAAAGAAAATATTTGGTAAGTATTTCCCTGGTAATCTTTCAGAATCTTATGCTAAACAACCTGAAAAAATTGCATCAAGAGTTTACGGTAGTAGAATGGGTAATGGTGATGAATCAACAAAAGAAGGGTATAAATTTAGAGGTAGAGGATATATCCAATTAACGGGAAAATCAAACTACACAAGTTTTACTAAATTTATTGGTGAAGATTGTATTTCAAACCCTGATTTAGTGGCGACAAAATATCCGTTAGCATCTGCCGCTTTCTTTTTTAACAATAACAACCTATGGTCTATTTGTGACAAAGGGTCTTCTGACGATGTTGTAACACAAGTAACTAAAAGAGTAAATGGTGGGACTTTAGGTCTTGCGGATAGAATCAAACACTTTAAAGAGTTTTATTCTTTATTATCATAAAAAAATCCCTCGTTTGAGGGATTTTTAATTTATAAGAAAACTATTTCATTAGTCTCAGGATTCCAATCAACAGTCATCGGTTTGTTTTCATATGTGTATCTCTCACCTAATACTGCTGCGTTAAAGTAATGAGTATCACCATCGAACATATAACCAAAACCTGAGTGGATATGACCACATACGTGGATTTTTGGTTTGATAGTTTTAATTCTCACACCAAGTAATTCACAACCCAAATTCATTGGGTTACCAATTACTTTATCAACATACCCCCAAGCAGGACCGTGAGTTACCAAGATATCAACATCAGGAATAATCATGTCCCATTTTGATTTAAGTTCCTCACCATTGCGAGGAAGATTAAATGCCCAATTATAGAACTCAGGTTGCCAAGGACTACCCCAAATCTTAACCATTTTATCATAGTCTTCACCTACCATCAAAAGGTCATCTTGTAAGTAATCAATTGTTTTATAAGAATTAACTATCTGTAATGTTTTCTCAACATTATCTTGAAATCCCCAATCATGGTTTCCCGCAATGAATACTTTGGTATCATAATTATCTAACTTATCAAACCATTTACAGAATTCTGTAATTTCATGTTCATAACCCATTGAAGACAAGTCACCCGCATGGATTAATAAATCACCGCCAGGTAAGTCCTGAGTAATGTGTTTATGTTTAGTGTGTGTATCGGAAATAAATGTTATTTTCATGTTACTAAAATTGATATTATTATCATTAAAATGAACCAGCCAATAACGGCTATAATTTCTTTATTATTTTTCATTGTACAAATATAAGGTTTTTTTTCAATCCCACCAACCTCTAAGACCACTTCCGTTAAATTGTTCTGACCATTCTTTGTCTTTATCAAATTTAGAATAATCTTGACCTTTAAGTAATTGATACAGTTCGTTCCATTCCGATTCTTCAATTTCACGACTTCTATCAAAGATTTTACGGTTGTGTTCTTTTTCCTCCTCAGTTTCTTTATCAACTAAACGACTAAAACCTGGTTTATCCTCAATATCTTCAAATTCCCAAGGATGATGAACTAATTCACCAAGTTCTGATTCTGCCATCTCAATGTAAGAATCGTTATTATAGTTTTGGATTAACTTAATAACTCGTCTCATAGCTTCTACTTTCTTAAGACGTGACTCATCTACCTCAAGACCGACCTTTTCTATCTTATCGGACATATGAATGAGCCCATCCTCCATGAATTTTAGCATACCGTGATGGTCCCACCAATAATGGCCCCATAGACCTCGTCTAAATCTCCATATATTACCAAAAAATCTTGGTAGGTCATAACGAAACAATTCATATGTTTTATACCACCAAGTATTATGTCGTCTAATCACTTTGAGACTTTCCCAAAATGTATCTGCAAAACCTACTTTCATTATATTATTTTTTACAAAGGTAATACTTTTTTTCCAATAAAAAAAGGCCCATTAAAAATAATGGACCTTTTCTCGGATATATAGAGGCTCTCTGATGAGAGTGATAGTGTTAAATAAATATAGTTAATTTGAAAAAAGTATCAATATTATACTGTTTGAGAATGTTTTTTTCTAATATCCAAGATTTTATCTCCCATTGTTCTGTTAAATCCATGAACAAGTCTTATTTTTCGTTCATCTGAAATTTCGTGGGACCATTTCTTAAGGAACTGTTTAAATAAATTATTACACACTTCAACTTGAGGTTCGGTATTACACGAATCTAATACTTCAATAACCCAAGTGTAATCATTTTGTAAATTAATAAACTCCATTTTTTTATTTTTTAAATAATTGATTTAACTTATTAGCCATTTCCTGAATATCTTTTATATCAGGTTGTTTCATGTTTGGTAATGGAGTTTTAAATCCCTTCATAGTATCAAACATGGTTTTACCATATTTCTTCCACCAAAGATACAACATAATTGTCATAGTCCCAAGGATTATTACTAATAAAGTTAAGATAATATTCAAAAACATAATTTTCAGATTTTACATAATGTTAATCCAAAAAATTTGTTTTATCAATCGGAGATTATTAAATCTAAGAATTTTTTTATTGTTCTTCTCAGAATCTTTTCATCATAATCGGGGAAATTGTACACCATGTCGTGATATATTTTACCAACTAAATATTTTTTGTTTCTTTCAACAATATGAGTTTTATCGTCAACCAATACGTAGTGCATTCCGTTAAAAAACTCATTACTAATCTTTGTTACAGGATAATTTCTACGTAGATATGTAAAAATCTTAGGGTCAGTATCGTCCTGATATTTACTCAAGATATCCTTTTTTTCATCTTCCGTTAATATAAACCTTCCCATACTCATAAATACATCTATACTTATAAAGATATGAGAAATTGTCTTACAGTTCTACTAAACATCGTTTTTCAAAAAGAATTAGAACTATACTATGGTAAAGGTTCTATTGTTGAGGTTAACGAATTTAAATACTGTAGCTCAACTAAAACCTATGTTGTTGACTGTAAAGTATTATCTACTGATGTTGATTTACTTCTTGAGATGAGTAATCATGGTCTAAAACTTTTATTATCAGAATCAATGAAATATACAGGGTTTAACGACCCAAAAATCACATTAATTTTTAGTTGTGATTTAATTAACTGATTTTTTATTTGATTATTCGTTTTACTTCACTTATGTTTTACTAAAAATTACACAAATGAAAAAAATTGAGAACGGGAATACCGTAACAGTAAACTACACAGGTAGATTAGAAGATGGGACAATTTTTGATTCTTCATTGAATGAAGGTCGTGAGCCATTAACCGCGGTTTTAGGTGAAGGTAAACTCATCAAAGGTTTTGAATCAGGTTTGATTGACATGACTGAAGGTGAGAAAAAAACAATCGAGATTGAGTCTGATGACGCTTACGGTCCATACCGTGATGAGATGGTTACAGATATCCCTAAAACACAAGTTCCTGAAGGAGTAAAACCTGGTGAAACATTACAAGGTATGAGTCCACAAGGTCCTGTTATGGTTAGAATACTTGAGGTTGATGAAGACACTGTTAAAATTGATGCGAATCATCCATTAGCAGGTCAAAAGTTAATCTTTGACTTAGAGGTTATTAACATTGATTAATTAACCAACCACTCTAAATCTGAAAATGTCCATAAGTCCTATGGACATTTTTTATTTGATACTATGGAGTTTTTTACTTATAATTACTTAAACAAATTAAATTAAATATTATGAACGAAAAAATGAAAACTATTTTAGAAAATGGTAAAAAAGTGTTAAAAAGTTTAACAATCTATGGTATTATTGTCCTTTCTTGTTTGGCATCTTTTTTCATTGGTTTTTACTACAATAAAGTCACTACAAAGGCACCTGAAGTAAAAACTGAAGTAACTAAGGTTAAGAAAAACGAAGTTAATTTGGCGGTTGACCAAAATAACAACTTAATCATAATTGATGTTAAGTCGGGAAATTACACTATTTATGAAGATTCAGTTGGTAATACAATTTTCTCTTTGTACGCAAAAAATGTGTGGGGTCAACACACTCAAGTTACTAACCCTTAAAATAAAAAAATATGAAACCTCAACAAGTATTATTAGTAGTCCTATTTTCAATTGCATCATTGATTCTTTTATGTTCTCTTGAGGTTAAATCTGATTTACCATACATAAATTACGGGGTTGTCGAATTTGGTCATGAGGGTAATATCGGTAAACCAACATCAATGGTTATGTACGACAATTTGGAAAAGTATTCTGAGGAATATGATATTCCAAAACATATCATATATAATATTGCGTTTTTGGAAACTCGTTATGAAGGTCCGTTTGATTGGAGTTATGACGCGGCAAGAACATCATGTGTCGGAGCGGTAGGTCCAATGCAGGTAATGCCATCAACCGCAAATTTAATCCATAAAACAAACGTGTCAGTATCAAAATTAAAAACTGATATAAGATTTAATATTGAGACGAGTGTTAAATTATTACAACGTTTGTATAAGAAGTACGGGGATTGGGGAATAGTATGTGGTTGTTATAATACAGGGAGACCTATCATTAACGGGTACGCCCGTTTTTGTGAATCGAATAAAAATTATCAGAAAAATTGGGTTTACCTTAAAAATTAATCGTACATTTTATCCTCATCTTTAGGATATTTTTTTTCAAACTTCTTCATCATTTGTCCTGATATTGCGTTGGCTTCATCTTCGTTTTGACCACCAATATTGGGACCATGTTTTCTTTTTAAGATAGTTCTCTGATATTCATGAACCCATTCATGAGCAAGTGTTCGTAAAATATCTCTATTAATACGTCCTTTACATAATATATGTAATTCATTATTAGATGTTCTAGAACCTGTCGTCATACTCCCAATTCTTTCACCTAAAAAAACGATTGTGATTTCACTTTTTATAGGGTATTCTTTCTGTAGATACTTTATGAACTTATTATAGAAGTCATATTCATCTTCTTCAATACCTGAATTTCTATGTATAATTTTAACTTTCATATTAATATAAATATAATGGTGTTACATTAATAGTAACCGTATATTTATTATAAAGTGAAAAAATGAAAAATAGATTATTAATTACTGAGAACGAAAAAAAAGAAATTAAATCTTTATATGGTTTAGAGGAAGGGTTTTTCCAGGACATAATTAATCTATTTGGGAAATCTATTACGGATAAAAAAGAAAAATCTAATAATAAAACATCTTCAAATGGAAGTGTTGATTCTGATTGGATGGATGTTACTAAAAAGGTTATTGATAATTTTGAAGGTGGTTATTGGAATTACTGGGAATGTAAGAATCATCCGTATTCATCAATGTATGATAAGTCGGGTGAAACCATGTTTGGGTTAGATAGAAAGGCGGGAAATATCGAAAACTTATGTTCCGAGGGTAAAGAATTTTTCAGATTAATTGACGAGGAAAAGAAAAAACTTGGTATGGGTAAGTTTTGTAAAAAATGGTCTTATAACTATAAAGGTGGTGAATTGGGGGATAGACTTAAGGATTTAGCAGCTAAAATTATGAAAAAGTCATATGATAGAAATATGTCAAGTTTTATAAGTGACACTGAAACTAAAAATCGAATTGAGAGTAATAAGGGGTTATTGTTACACATGTCATACGCATGTTGGAACGGTCCAGGTTTCTTCCAAGATTTTGCAAAAACACTACAAAAAGGAGTTAAGTCAGGAATGTCCGATGAGCAATTAATCGAATTAACAAAAAAACAAAGAGAAAGAAAACTTGGTGGTGCTTGGGCGAGTGCAACCACCAAGGTTAATAATTTAATTGATAAAGAATCAGGTTTAGCTTAAATATTTTGACATATTAATCGCCGCTTGTAAACATTCATTAAAATTTTCAATATCCTTTTTACCTCGTCTTTTAAACGGCATTACGTAAGCAATCCCATCACCAAAAACCCAATCTTGTTCTAATTCATCAGACTCTTTATAGGTTTCAATAAATTGTTGTTTATACCCTTCCCATTCCCATTCTTCATAATCATCTTCTTTTGGGGTATATGCTTCATCAAACAATCTATCACCAATTTTAAACATAGAACCTCCTCTATGTGTGTATCCATAATACCCAATTAAAGTTTGTCCTTCATATACTTCAGCAACACCTTTAGGGTAGTCTTCACAAACTTTCATATTTTGTTTGTAGTACCACCAACCTTGTCTAATATCTCCGATATATCCACCATCTTTAGTTAGAAAAGAATTCTCCAAAACATACTGATTGTCAGGTCCAAACTTATGAATCCCAATAACTCCTCCAGTATATTTTTCAATTAATTCAATCTTATTGGGGTCAATATTACTTGGTCCTCCTTCCATAGTTTGTCTTGGTGTCATCCGAGATACCAACTTAGTAAATCCCAAATTAAGGTGTACCTTGTTTAAAATACTTCTTCCTGAATACTCAGGATATTTTTCAAATTTTAATTTTAATTTACCAATATATGGTGTTGTGTTTTTAATCAAATTCATATTAAACATTTATTTTTAATTTATCTTGTCCACCATCAGGTTTAGAGTAAACCGCATACTTTGGTGTTAGACTATAACTCACACCTTTTAATTTTTCAGTGTATTTTTTACCTGTTCCTGATTTCAAATAACCAATGGTTAAATGTGGATGATAATCAGGGAAACTTGTTGTGTGAGGGAAATCTGTAAGTTCTTTATTTGATTCGTGTAGTCCAGGACCTGACACGTCAAATTTTAACACATCATATTGTGGATTATCAAATAACGACGCGTTTTTAATAGAACAAGTTCCAAATTTAAATTGTTCTAAAACACCTTCAATATCTTTACTCGTCACACCGTCATGTAACCCATAAAGAAGAGTTGTATGGGGTTCATCTTCTAATCCGAAACTTCTATCTCCTTCCTCATGATAAATGTCCTCAGGGTCAATTATTTCGTGTATTTTTTTGATTTCAGGGAAATCAAAATATAACATGACACAACCATATTCATAGGTTTGTCCTGTCGCCTCTTTTAAAACTTCAATCAATTTTTTCATATTACTTATTATTTCCAAATCCCATTTTACCACCACCTTTAATTGTTGGTGCTTTTTTAAGACCTTCTAAATTCTCCATTGTCTCTTCAAAACTTCTACCCATTACAATTACTGAAATGACAACTTCTTTTAGATGTGATAATGAC
>Ga0222713_10005847_pt1 | contig 11846 bp, 21 predicted proteins | sample C33_649DmetaG_FD_165061 | JGI IMG/M metagenome (GOLD analysis project Ga0222713, IMG submission 165061) | Estuarine water microbial communities from San Francisco Bay, California, United States - C33_649D | ecosystem: Environmental > Aquatic > Marine > Unclassified | place: USA: California...
TCTTCCCAAGCATATTCTTCCCTGAGCCATCTCCTCCGTCGCCCCAATAGGAGTCATTCTTAGTATGCTCAACTAATTCGGCGTCCCCAGTCGAGAGTAGGATAGATCGAAGCTCAGCATGTTGAGCGAATTTCTCTTTTACTGCTAAACGCATAACCCAGTCCTTGATCTCCTCCCAATCTTTTCGAAGCGGCTTAGATCGATCTCTGCCAAGTTTTGCCGCAATAGCAGGGGTTGCAGCCTCTCGAATCTCCTCCTCATGTTCAGTTCCCTCAAACTTCATCGCCTGAAAGAAATGCTCAGTAGTAGGCCACATCTTATTTAGAATGTAAACTGGATGTCTGGAAAAGTTGGAAAAGCACCCATAGGCTTCGTTAGTTTTGTAAAAATTGATTAAATCCATCTCAACACTCCCCCAATTCCTTCTTTTACCAGAAAATTCTTAACCTCTTCCTCTGAAGAGAACCCTCTCTTGCATCCGTACATTTGTTCAGCCCCCTGTCCCATTATGTATAGAACATAGGGTCTTTCCTTATTATAGTACGAATCTTTACTGATACATAGATTGTATCCTTTTAGGCTTCCCGACTTGATTTCGGCGATGGTTTGCTCGAACATGGCTGCTCCAATAGGTAAGAGAGAAAGCCAGTTTGGGTGACAAGGTACTGGCGAACCCCGTGGCAGCTTACGCTACCATTGCGAAATTTCTTTCGACACTTAACTTTTGGACAGATTTTTAACGAGGCCATCTATCCAACCTCGACATGCAGTTAGTTGCTACGCAATCAATCAATATCCTTTCAGGCCCGAGTTGTGTTTGAGCGGACTACAATTCTCATTAAGACCACACATCCTTAACGCCAATACCCATTCCGACTCAAATAATTGGACCTGCGGGCATCGAAGCCCGGTCTTGCTTTGCTTTGCAGCTAACGTCTACATGCTTATTGACTTACGTCAAGTTTTTCCGCTTAATGTAGGAGGGGAATCATCCTCAACATCAACTACCTGAACAGATAGTTCTGGTCCCCATACTATATCCCCGCCGCCATTTTTGATTACTTCAGATAGGGTTTCCTTAAACTTTTCGATAGATTCCTTGGTAGGAATAATCATGTGTTCTAAAGATCCCAATTTCCATACTCTAATTTGCATATTCTATCCTTTAAAAAATTGTGCGTCTTGGACTCGAACCAAGAGCGGATGCCTCCCTTTATTGCCCGGCCACGGGACACACGAATCGAACGTGCTACTGCCAGTTTTACGCACAACTCAGTCTAAGCTGAGCGGTCTCTGAGAGATTCGAACTCCCACGTAGTCATAACCCAAGGACTTTTGTTTATGGGTTATTTTCCCCCACCTATTAAGGCAGTGCGTCTACCAATTCCGCCAAAAGACCATCCGACTACGACGAATCGTAGTCAGCTCATAACTCTCCCAGTAAAGGAGAAGCTCCACAGTCAGGGATCAAACCTGAATAACCTCGATTAACAATCGAGTGCATTATCAATTATGCTACCGTGGAATATGTTGATGTGCTATTACGCCAAAGGGATATCTTCATGTTCGAATATACGATCACTCACATGATTTCCGAGTGAATTAGTTGTTACTATACGCTTCTATTTCTAGAACCCACTCCTTAGATGATGGCTGCTTCTAAGCCAACATTTCGACATATCTTCTTCTCTTGTTGGAATAATTTTATGCTCTAATGAGCCAAGTCGCCAAAGTCTGAATTTCATATTTTCTCCGCTTTACTTAATCCTAAGTCGATCATTTTATTTACACAGGTTTTACAGCCAACCCTTCGTTGCATAAGTCCTGCTGATGCAGTTCCTTTAGCGTAAGGATTTAATTTTTGATTCGTGTAAAACCAGCCTTCATATAAGACATCACAGTCTTCTCTACAAAAATCACAAAAATTACTCATCTTCGTCACTGTCTCCTCTCTTTAGTGGTCTCTTAGAGGTAAAAGTTTCAGTTTGAGCGTGACAGTTTGGACATAATAATCTCAAGTTAGATGGATGATTGTCGTAACATTCCCCATTTATGTGGTCTACTTGAAGTTTTAGATCCTTACCGTTCCATCTTGGTCCAATTTTGCACTCTGAACAAAAATTACCACGTTCACTAACTAATAGTCTGTACAAAATGCTTCTTAAGCATCTTTTGCCTTTTTTGTTGAAATATTCAATTAGTGAGTTATGTCTATTTTGTCCACCATATGTTTTTATTTTAGCAGTACAATCAGGCTTGTAGTCTGGAATCCAGATTTTAGTGCGGGACCGTAATGTGTCATATTTGCAGTTAAATTCCAGTATTAGATCTGTAGGAGTTTTACTGCCATTTAGTAGCGAAGAGACTATATACTCTTTATTATCATCTATGTCTTTCCTGATATTTGACATGTTTTCTCTTAAAGTGCCCAAAATAGGACTCGAACCTATACGCCTTTCGGCATCAGTTCCTAAGACTGACGTGGCTTTCCAGTTACACCATTTGGGCTAATTAACTCTGTACTTTCCGCATATGTTACATAAGTGAATCATACTCTCTGAGAGTTCACACTTGCATACTTTAACGATTTCATCAGCACCTATCCAGTAGTCTGGATCTAAAAAGTTGTTAAAGCACCCATTGTTCCACCAAGAGTATTGCTCTACCATATCTTCTAAATAAAGAAGACGACAATATTGCCCCTCGGCAGGTTTAATCTCAGAGAATTTGTTCCATTTTTTCATAATACCCCAAACTGGACTCGAACCAGTAACATCCTCTTTTTGAGAGAAACACCTCTACCTATTGGGCTACTGGGGCTTGCTCTAACCCTCTCTCGTGAGAGAGATAGTGTATTATACTGCCGAATGGCAGTTTGTCAAGCACTTATTTTATGGAATTTAGAAGATGGTTGAGGATTAGCAGTCTGTTTTCATTCATGTCTGACATACGGGCATTCCTTTGGAGTTTTTGCAGTTTGGTCGTACATCGAGACTAATATTCCTTTGAGAGTACATACGGATTGTGTCCCGCTTTCATAGTAGTCATTTTCTCCGTAGTCTTCCCAGCGAGTTTGCTGTAAATACTTACATCCATTACAGATATACGATTTTATTTCCGTTGGTCCATCCCTCATGTGCTTACTTCCTCATAGCCTTTTCGAAGAAAAGAAAGAACCCTTCTGTTTCAAGTCGGGTTTGGTTATAACCTTCCATCATAGGTCGCTATCCTATGCAAGTTACGTCCCAGTTAGCACCCTTCTTAGCTGAGTCGGATGGTTTATCTAACGGCCTTCCATTTCAGGATAGGTCTTTCTCACAAGAGTCGCCAGACGGATTTGAACCATCGCCGCCCACTTACAAGGAGGGAGTTCTACCACTAAACTATGGCGACTTACGTTCTTTTGAGTGACAGTTTGGGCATTTTGGGGGCATATATCCTAGTATGTGGCCACAGATATATCCTAAAACAAACGACACTGTTGGACTTTTCATTCCGGCGTCTTGCATCACTCTACTTATGGTTGAGTCTACCCCACCCCAAAATACAGCAAATAAATCGTAAATCCCAAGGATTATGATTGCTGCCGTAATTATCATTCTTGTCAACGTCATAGCGTATCCCTTACGGCCTACGCTTATACCAAATTATACTTCTGATAAAGCCTAGACATGCATGAGTCAATATTGAAAATCCAAGGAAATAAGTTGCTGTTTCCATTTTATTATACTCCAGTATACCCCAAATCTGTGCTATTTTAGTGGGATCTCCGTATCAGAGTATGCGTAAAAGTAGTCACCATAATAGACATAGTTACTAGAGCATTCCTTTTCAATAGTCCTGATCGCCATATCATCATGTTGAGAGTGGTGAACTAAGTCAAGAGGTCCGATATTGCTCGATGGAATACCAAGATCGATTAACTGCTGATGATTAAGATTAGTTTTGATTATTTTCATTAGCGTTTCCCCAATAGAATGTCATTCAACATTTCGTCCATCTCAAGTCTTTGCTCCTGAAGCTTACTTCGCTTATGCCTACCAAGTGGGATACCTAGCTCATCAGCCATATAAGCTCCCGCGAGTATTAGCTGGGCTAGGTAGATTGGCTCATCATCGATTTCTAAGTCGCAGCAGGTGATTATCGTTTTCTTGGCCCACTCAACATCTTTAGCGTTTAGTTGTTTAACGATGTCTTGTATTTTCATGGGAGTTTCGCCCCAAAATGACTAACAATAATATCTCGCATTGAGCATTCCTTCTTGATCTTCGGATACTTATTGGTACTTAACTCCTCTACTTCAAATGTATCAGGATATAACTGCTGTAGAAGATTTAGGTATTGATTAGAACAGGCACTTGCCTTTTCGTGATACTCATCCCCAAAGTCTTCTATAAGAAATCCGTTCACGAATAGAAGAATATTTTCAACATCTCCGCCAAAAGACTTATCGTCTTCCGAGTAAACATTCACAAATTTAAGTTTAATTTTCATAGTTTTCCCAAGAATTAGTTATTAAGATACGATATTACACTCTCGCATAGCGAGTCAATATTGCTATGAATGAAAGTTCCCGGTCTTTCAAGCTCTGTTTGCACTTCAATATCGAACTTACGCCTGTAAGCCGGGTCACACCCAACAAACAACTTCTTCTTCGTCATCATCATTTTCCCATACTCAAGTAAAGTAATAGGGGCGAGGGTCTCATGAGAAAACCAAAAGAGAACCATGTCTGCCCGATCAAGATGGTTAAACTCCCACTCAATCTGCCTACTTGCTTCTTCCTTTACTGATGTATCGAAGAACTCACGCCTTGGATTGATAACAACTAGATCAGTTTTTTCAAGTCTAGACGCAACGCACTCTTGCCAGTTCCAGCTATCTGAGATTGATCCTGCAAGAAACAGCGATGTTTTCCCGTAACAGTCGTGGTCAAATGAGGATTTGTGCTTAGTCGAGAACGCTTCAATGTATAGCATTGTATTTCCTGTACTGGGTTGTTCAAACAATAGTCGGCAATGAGGGACTCGAACCCACAACTTCAGCCGTGTAAGGACTGCACTCTAACCATTGAGTTAATTGCCGTGAAGCATCCTACGTGACCTATTTATCACAGACCGACTGTGTTTATTTTAATCATCCGCCCGTACATGGCGTCAACGCATACGTCTATGCTCTGGAATTGAACCAGAATCTGCCCCGACTCCATTAATAGAGAAGTTGGACCGCATTTGCCAACTATGCTAACATAAAACTCCAAAGGCTGGGGTCGAACCAGCATAGGGCAGATTAACAATCTGCTGCACTACCAATTGTGCTACCTTGGAATACTTAAGTGAATGCCCGTTTGTCTTAATGACTGGATATACCCGGCATCTAGGTCTGGTTCCCCTAACATCCCTTCGGATGGTTCCACTTTTGCCACCACTTGAGCACGCACAGACAGAAGTCGAATCTGTAACCTTCGGATTTGGAATCCAACGCTCTGCCAATTGAGCTACTGTGGTATGTGACCTAGCCTTACGGCAAGAGTCTATTTGTGGGAATTGGAATCGAACCAATCAAATCTTGCTTATGAGACAAAATCGAGCTGCCAGCCCTCCCACAGGGTAAGCTACCATCAGATGATAGCACTGTCCTCTTCTCTACCCAGAATGACTAGTCTAGGGCGGGACTTTCCAATTGTTTTGACTCCATATTGGCATGGTAGGGCATAGTCAGTGTCCTCAAAACGGGATGCTTCGTCACACATAAGTGTATCATCCATCGATATAATACAGTGATTGTCATCTCACTGTCGTCTCAACATTCTAACATCCCTCTAGGGATGTGTCAAGTTTTATTTCGAATTTTCTACAGCTTCTACAGCTTTTCTTAACTGGTCGAGCCAGTCATTTCTTGACTTGACTCGTTCAATTTCTTCTTTCAGAGACTTCTTGGCGTATTTTAGTCGATATTTTGCCTCGTCAAGCTGTTCTTTATGCCACGCCTTTGCTGATCTCTTTTTCTTTACCTTAACAAGTTGCTCTTGATGATAGGTACTACCACAATCCCAACTTAATGACTCTTCAAGCTGGGAAATAAGGAAATCTCGATAGGAAGTGTGTTCATCAGTTGGGGCGACAAACTTCTTCGCTTCTTCAAGCATCTTGAGATACCTCTGTAGGGTTTTCTCTTGATCCTTAATTCCCTTTGTATGATACTTTATATCACGATTTTTACTCTTTAGGAATTCTTTCTCAATCTGAGGTGGTGTCATAGAGGAAAGTCTCTTAACTTCCTTTTCCTTCTCCCGTAGCGAAGCTACGTGATAATCTCCCACCTCCAAAGTTGGAAGATCTGGGGTAATTGGATTATCCCGCTCTGTAACTAAAGCCCCAAAAGTTCTAGCACACTGAAAAGCATAATCCTTAAATTCAGTAATGGTCCCATCCATTACACCAGCGGTATATCCTGTCGGCATTTTTGTTCCTTATGAGTAAAAGTCCTCTTGCCCCCGGCAAGTCTCCGTATCCGGATTTGAACCGGAATCTCGACGCCCCAAACGTCGCACCTTAACCAGGTTAGGCCATACGGAAGTGTTTGAGTATATTTTACTATACCACTAAGTATTTGTCAAGTTCTATCTTAAAAAATAGTGAACCATAACTGAATCGAACAGTTATTCCAGCTTCATCAGAGCTGTGTCTTTCCACTAGACGAATGGCTCGGAAAGAGTGCGTTGGGTAGAAGTCGAATCTACAATCCCGGAGGAGGGTGGGTTACAGCCACTTGAGCTTGCCGATGCTCAACCAACGCATTTAATAATGGGGAATAAGAGATTCGAACTCCCTCTTTTAGCTCCGTAGGCTAACGTGCTATCCGTTACACTAATCCCCCAAAATGCATCACAAGGGGATCGAACCCTTACTGCCTGTGTGGAGCACAGGTATGCTAATCCGTTAAACATCAGTGATGCCTGCCAAGTGTATACCCCAATTATATCACATATTTGTGAAAAGTCAAGGAAAATCTTCAAGATTTCAACTTTTTTGATACTAGCTGGCGAATTTCAGAGATTAGCTCCTCTTCCTCTTCAAAGTAATCATCTCCAATGTAGGTATATTGACCAGTGATTGATTGAATCCCACGAGAGGGAGAAAGAGTTGTGCCACGATCTAGAGTGTTTATTAGCCCATTCCAATTGGTAAAAACATAATTCGCAAACTCACTATTTGGGCTATCATTTAGCCTAGCGGCAATGTAGTCCGCCGCTTCCTCTTTTGTGTCAACTACTCTTGTATCAAAATCGCAACTTTTGCTATCAAGTAGGCAATTGCATGAGCGAGAACATCGGCACTCATATGAGTCTCTAAAGCTTAGGATCAAGATCATAGTTTTAACTCCTAGGTAGGTATTTTCTTACGATCATAACTAGTAGTCTCATCTCCGCATTGGCCTGTTCAATATTCTCGGAGTACTCCGGTAAGAAGTACTTATAAAGATCGAAGTCTAGTGTGCAAATTATTTCATGGAGCATAGCCTTTATGTCAGGATCGGTCATTACTTGCCCCATACATCAAAATTAGAAACCCATTCGGCAAAATCAACACTTACGCCCTGCTCTTTTAGGTTTTCTTCGATTTTATTGCCAAATTTATCTTCAGCGTCTTTACATGGAAAGTCGGCTAGAATCAATTCTAGAATCTCATTCAATACCGCCTTATCTACAATTTTCAACATATTATATTCCTTTCAAGAATTGTCCTTTAGGACATAAACAAAATTCCCCTCTTCATCTATCAACTGATCTACCATTCCAGATTTCATCAATTCTTCAATAATACTTTCGGGCGTTTCTTCAATTGGGGCGTCCACTTCGACCGAATAGATGAAAAAGGTCTCATCAGACATCTCTGGAATTTGTTCTTCCGCTCTTTCCTTGGAGGAGTAAACTCCTCTAACCATTACCCCGAACATCTCATCATCCCTGACTGTGCCAGACATTAGGATGTAAACCACTTTTCTTCTTTGAACCATTTATGAAAATCCTCTTGTTGTAATACAATGCCCGGCTTATTTCCCATATGCCTAACGGGTTTAACTAAATTGTTACTATTATGATATTGTAGAAACTCCTTAAGTTTGTCTCGTGTAAGCAAGCCCCATCGAAGTTGATGTGCTATGCCTGCTATCCTTTTTACATGATTTGCGAAGTCATAGTCTTTGGGCTTACGAAGGTCAATACCGTGGTTTTCGGAACTGTAAATAAAGAGAATGCTTGCACCCTCTTTGTCATAACCCTTTAGGTCGCCCAGTTTTAGAGTTAGTTTCCCGTAGGTAGGAACCCATTTTATTTCCAAGGGATGTGACTTAGCCCTAAAGTCATCATAGATGATATCAACGCGATAATCCGCCCCAGAGGTTTTCCCACTTGCGATAAATTTCCCGGTATTATCGGCCCCGTTATCCTTTGGGTTTGTTACTTCGATAGAAGGATGATCTTTGATTCGATTCTGCCACTCATTGAAGAAGTATTTCTCTAAGAGAGTGCCAAAGTAAATATCCTTCTTAAATTCCTTCTCAGAGCGAGAGTCAAATCTGCTCATTTATACTCCAGTAAAAAGGAAGAGGAGAGCAGACGCACAGGCGATAAATAGAACAATAAGTGCCGCAGTTTTGATTGGGTTTTTTCTATTGTCTATATTCTTCTCGAAGTGAACGTCTATATCATCTTTGGACATATTATATTGAGTTATCATTAGGAATACTTCTTGATCAATCTCTTCTCGAACTAAGTTCGTCATACGAAGTTCCTTACATAAAAATCTGGTCTTGATTCGAAATCCTTGTACGCATTTGTGGTCGCGATAAAGTCGATTCCCTCCAGAACGGTTCCCTTGGAGAAAATTCCTTTAACCACGGATAGTCCAACAGTCTTAGCACCATTCTCACGAAGAATCTTGGCGGCACTTACAAACGTAGCTCCACCATCGCACAGATCATCCAAAATGATACAGTTCTTGGTTGGAATTCCAGACTCAAGTTTCATACCGGTAATCCTACCGGTACTCAATTCTCTTGTCTTGTCTAGTACTACAATATTAGCGGTGGGCCACCATCTCATCACGGGAGTATTAGAGACTCGCTTAAAAGCACCCTTATCGGGCATTACAATAGTAACATCCGAACTACGATACTCAATTTCTTGCTTGCTCTTTCCAACAAAGCTGAGAAAGTGTTTAATCGACATATCGTAGAACACAGATTCAGTTTCGATATCATGTCTCTGTCTATCGACACGACCAACCGCCGCCAAGATAGCAGATGAGTGAGGCGATAGGATTGTGATATTCACATTCGGCCTAGTAGACCAATTCCGAAGAAATGTACTTACTACGTCAGTAGTGCAAGGTTCAAATTTGGAAATCTGACGATCCATTCTCTCTCCCATAGTATACAAAACCATGAGATCGACCGGCTTTCCCGCCTTACAGTAGGTATCCAAAAGGAGACATACCTTGACAAGATCATCCCCATTCGTAATACGACAGGTCACATACTCATTGAATCTTTCAATTTTAATATGTGGCTGCCCATCCGGAAAGGTGAACTCGGTAATGTGCTTAGAAAGAAAAGTCATGCTCATAGTAGCTCCAAAATTGGTGTTCCAGCCAAGGCCATCGGCCTTCCGTTTCGACTAGTATACTTCAAGGTGTGGTCAATGTCAAGTGATTTTAGGAAAGTACATAGGAAATTTTTCAAATTTATTAACTCTCTTAGCTTTGGAGTATACAATAATATCACAACACCTTCCAAGAATTGAATTAAATATGGGCAATCAAGAAAAGACAAACTGTTTAATGTGTAATAAGGAAATTGACCTCTATAAGTCATCAGTAAATAGGAAAAATGGAAAAATATATTTGGACAGGAAGAAGATCAATAAGTATTGCTCGTTAGAATGTGCTGGTAAGAGTCGGAGAATTGACTCATTTGCTGAGTGCCCTCAGTGCCACAGTGAATTCAAACTTCTATACAAAGACCAAAAAGTCTTTTGCTCACAGAGCTGTTCCGGAAAATTTAATCAGAGCTGTAAAAAGGTTAGATCTTGGGAGTATGTAGACAAAACCAAACCCAAGAAGACTCCAAAGAGAAAAGGCCGTCTCTGTGAAAAGTGCGGAGCCAATACGAAGAAAAATAAGTTTTGTGACTTATGCAAGCATGAGAAAGAATTAAATAGGGCAAAAACAAGATACCAGACAAGAAAAAGAGCTATTCATATAATGAAAAGTGTCCTAATACATTTATCTGGAGGATGTTGTTGTTCCTGCGGATATAAAGGTAATCAATCCTCATTGGTTTTTCATCATAGAGACCCCAAAGAAAAACTGTTCACGCTTGATGTTTCGACAATTATGAAAAAAGATATAGAGGCTGTACTTCAGGAACATTCAAAATGTGACTTGATGTGTCATAATTGCCATGCCGACCTTCATAACGAAGAAAGAAACGTCAAGATAAGCAAAAAGTACGCCTATCGCAGAAGGAAATACATAGACAGAAAGCTTAAATATATCAATGAGTGTGGTGGAATTTGTAAAAACTGCAATAGGGTCTTTATCGAAAGTAATATTCAATCAGCATCATTTCATCATACAAGAGATAAAGAGTTCGAGCTTAACTGTAACGCATTTATCAGTAAAAGTAGGGAGGAGATAAGACATGAAGGAGAAAAGTGCGTACTCCTATGTCTGAATTGTCATCTCTCAATACCTAAATAATTAGCTTTGATTCTTTATCGAAGATAAATCTTGGGCGTTTTTGATTGTCTACTATCATAAGAGTCTTATCTATACCAAAGTGATTCATTATTGTCCACGACAGGTCTCCAGGAGAGAATTTATCCGAGACAACCGTTGATGCCTTACTGTCTGTTTCTCCAATGAGGTTGTTACCGTAAGAGCCTCCAGCTAGAATCAATGAGTTTACTGACGGATAATGGTCTCGCCCGCTTGAGCTTCCAGATCCATTATTTAACTTCGGGGTTCTTCCAAACTCGCTTGTGATAACAACGAGAGTGTCCTTTAGTAAACCCCGATCACTTAGATCAAGCAGGAATGTAGAAAGACAATGATCTAGTTCAGATGCTTGATTCTCAAAGTTCGCCTTTATATCGGAATGGTGATCCCATCCATTATTCGCTACAGTTACGAACTTACAATCGTTTTCAATAAGTCTGCGGGCTGTAAGCAGTGATCTACCAAATACTGAACTTTGCTCTTTATAAGACTCTCTAATGTTGTTTGGCTCTAGAGATACATCAAAAGCCGCTGACGCATCTCCATTAATAATGTCCGAGGCAAGATTTCTAATCTCCCCCCAGTCTTTAAATAGTTTCGAGTCATTTCCAAGTTTTTCAGATCCCTTATTGACAATGTTCAGCATGTCAATTCTTCGTTTAAACTTCTCCTTATTAGCCTTTACGGCCTTGGCCATCTCCGAGTCATTGTCATATCCCATATATTTTGCACCAAGCCAAGAAGCATCATCATGTGGTATTGGATTAACCTTAACATAGTGTGGCATCCCAAGCTTGCTTGTTGGGGAAAATTCGTGACATACTATTGATCCATAACTAGGCTCTATACTACGACCCATATCGCCAATATTGAAGGCTAATTTTCCTGTATTTACCCAATGTGCTGCGGAATTATGATTAGCGTCTCTATGAGAGAATGATCTCACCGTGGTAAATAGCTCAGAGCACTTCGCTAGGTTTGTGAAACTTCCACCTATCTGATATCCAGATTTTGTGGCAATTGATCCAGTTGTAGACCGATATTCTACGGGTGCTTCTGGTATCG
>Ga0222713_10005848_pt1 | contig 11845 bp, 7 predicted proteins | sample C33_649DmetaG_FD_165061 | JGI IMG/M metagenome (GOLD analysis project Ga0222713, IMG submission 165061) | Estuarine water microbial communities from San Francisco Bay, California, United States - C33_649D | ecosystem: Environmental > Aquatic > Marine > Unclassified | place: USA: California...
AAAAGAGACAACAGCGTCGAATTTGCTTTGATGATTAGCAAGAGTAGGAGAAAGTCGAAGAACACCACGTTCAAAAGTATTGATGTCAACCTTGAACAAATCGACCAATTCATCTTTAGACCAAACACGGGCATCTTCCCCCTTAAGTTGATAGTCAGACCTGATAAGCCCTGTATAACCCTCTTTGCGGACGTTTGGGAGGGCTAATTGGTCTGCATACATAGCGTGACCCCAACCAACAGTCCAAATGGCAGCAGAACACCGATAAGGCTTGTTTCTGTAGCCTTCAAAGAAGTGCATCAAGTCCTCACCCGCTTTGCTTACTTTCATTTCTTAGCCCAACCTCTTGATCCGAACCAGAAGCCAATAATCCCACCCAGCATAGCCATCTCATCGCTGCTAAAAATAATGTCTGACAAACGAATCAAATCATCCATGTTCATCACCAAACTAGGGCGAGAGTAGATGTAGTAGGCAATCCAAGCGTTGATGGCACACAACTCAAACACAAAGATATAGGTCACTGTTGGTCTGACAGTACCAACATAGTTGGCAACCCATTGAGAAGCCTTCTCTAAGACCTTCTCATCGTGCTTTAAAGCCGCCTCGGTCATCTGTGCTTCAGACTGCATGGCAATCTGGTCTGTGCGAATCTCCTCCATGCGCTCTTGGGCAGCGAACCCTTGAGCCATCATCTGAAGTTGCATTTGCACTTGGATGTTAGCCAAGGCTAATTCATGCTTCTGGTCTGCTTTATTTTGGAAGAAATCTAGTAACCTTGGTAAACCAGAAATCAACAAACCACCGAGAGTAGAAAATAGAGATAGCATTACAGTCCAATCATTCCAAGTAAAAGATTAACAACTTTGTCCGACAGATCATCAGGTAAGAACTTTAGAAAACCCAAGAAATAAAGTGCCACTACCCCGTAAACGAAGATTTTTAAGCACAAGTCAAAGGTCTTCTGATACTCATTCACCGACCACACCTTCTGGTAGTTTGACAGAATTCCATCAACTCATAAATGCCAACAAAGATTAAAAACAGAACAAAGAAAACTCCACCTATTGCCAAACCAATCTCTAATTGTTCTTGCTCTTTCTGTTTGGCTTCTTTCTCTGCCCTCTTTAGCGCACTTATCTCTTTGGCATCTGCCAAGTCCATCTCTGCTTGACGGGCTTTAATCTTGTTCCAGACATCAATCTTTCCTGTCTGCATAAAGAGCATCTTTAACTCTTCTTCAAACGCTCTAGCCTGTTCTAAAGCCATCTCAATCTGCAAAGCCGTACCCATGTTTGAGCCTTTGCCAGACTGTTTAGCCTGAAGCATGGCTTTGGTAGCTACAGACTTAGCGTCAAATAGCTTACCAATCATGGGCGCAAGTGAACCTAGGTCTTGGGCAACACCTGCTGCCTTCTTGACCATGCTAATTGCTGACTGAATGCCAGCTAGAGCCGTTATCGGATCAATCATTTCTTTCTCTCCCACTTAATGCAAACAACCCTTCGGTTGTAAACATCACCACTCCAAGTCCATTTAATACATCGGTACTCTATGGTTGCCGCCAAGAGAAAGGCGATCACGGAAATGCCCAAACAATAATATAACTACAAAAGATTACAAAGCAAAGAATCAGGACTGCCACCGAGATAGCAAACAGCCCGTCTTTCATTACCGAGCAGGTGTGTATTCGTAAGCAGACTCAGGTTCAGGAGCAATCACCTCGCTTGGTGAAGCCGCTACAGAACCACCCAAATACCCAGTACGCAAAACAGACATACCCAATGAGTTTGCCAAGTTTGATAAATCACCAGGCTTAACAAAATCTGATAACTCTACTTCTTTGCCTTTTTTGTTTATCAGACGGGTAGATGCTTTGATAACGCCATCCAAGCCACCCTTGTCCATAAAGAGTTTTCTGTGAGCCTCTTTGGTAGCGTCATCTATGTTTTTCTGACCAACTGCAGCTGCAATGCGGAAGCCCTTGTTAAAGACACTAGCAATTTGGTTAACCAAGATTGCAGATACTCGCTTGGGATCAACACCTCCTAAAAGGCGTTGTAAGTTACCCATTTCTTTAATAGCCGCTTGATCTAAAGGAAGACTATTAACATCTATTTTGGTTGCCAAACGCTGTACATCAGCCAATGAAGCCAAATTATCGTAATGTTGTCTACCAAACAGACGAACAAACGCATCCTTATTCTTTTCCAAATAAGCAAACGGGTTTTGACTATCTAACATCTTTGTAACCATAGCGTTTTGAACCGCTAAAGTAGTGTTAGTTTGGTCATTTGGAGAAAGTTTAGCTAAATCATTAAAGAACTTTGCTTGATAACCTTTACCAGTAGAACCAAGCATACGGCTTGTAATTGCATCAACACCACCAGTTTCATAGTTTGCCAAGAAAGAATCGCCTAAACGAATCCTCTCAGTCTTAGCGGCATCATCAATGGCTACTCGCTCTCCAGAAAGAAGATTTGCTCTGTTGGCGGCATCATCAAGCCTTGTTTTAAGACCAGGCAATAGAGCAAGAATATCGCTATATCCACCATTGTTGCTTGTCTTTGTAATTAAAGAGTTTAGTTTTATAGGATCAATAAAACCTTCTTTGTTCAAAGCAGCGTTATATAGCTTTGACATAACTGCTTTTTCAGCCAATGGCATCCCCTCATCCCCAGCAACCTTCAAGAATTGAGTCATTGCTGTAGGGCTATTTGCTAACTGAGGAGCAATTCTTTCTGCATACTCTTGTGAGCCAATCTTCTGAATGGCATCGGCATCCTTAAATGGAATTCCAACCTTGTTGTAGTAGTCCAAATCAAGTTTGGACATGGCATCACCAAATGTTGTCTTTTCACCACGAAAATTAACATTGATATTCCCACTAGAGTTTTGAACTTGATCTAAAGCCTCATCTACACGTTGTTGCAACAAGATTAACTTGTCTTTAGTAGCATCATTCTTAATGGTGCGAATATCTGCCGCCACACGCCTTTTTAATGAATCTAGGCTTGTAATATCTAAGCCAACAGTCAAATCAATAGGTGGTTGACCAGGAACTGCGGGTAAAGTTGTGTCAACTTCTCTTTGTTTTCTAAGTCTTGAAAACTCTGCGCCTTGCTTTTGGACGAGTTTTAACAAGTCAGATTGACGTCCCCAAGGGTCTTTCATAAACAAATCTCTAGCCGTATTTAGTAAAGATTGCGTTTGGTCAGCAGGTAAGATAGCACCAAGTTTAGATGCTTGGGTTAATACGCTTTCATACTCTGGTTTTAAGGCATTTCGAGCCGCAGCCTCTTGTGCTAAAACAACACCCTGAATTGGTTTGCCAAGTTCAATAGGAGTGATATTCCCTGCTAAATTTAAAGACTGTGTAAGTTTTTCTTGTTGGTCAGAAAGGGTTTTTAATCTTTTCCCATAATCAACTTCAAGTTCTGCAAGTTTTGCCGATGCAGTTGGAATATCAGCAGGAATGAATTTGTTGCCCGAACTAGGTTGTGGGTACAACTGATTAGCCTTTGTGCGAACAGCGGCTTGCAAGTCTTTATAAATTATTTCTAAATCATTTGCAATTTTTGCATCTTTAGTTACTAAATCTTTTAAACCTGTTTCCAAAACTTTATTGTCAACAGCTCCAGCAGCCAAGATGTCAGGTTGACCACCAACAAAAGCAATCTTTTTACGAATGTCTTCTAATCGTTTTGTTAAGTTAGGATCGGCATCTAATGCTCGTTTGATTAAATCTTGAGCCTGAGAAGTTCCCTCAACACCAGCCAAATCTTCAACATTAAAGTCTTTAAGGTTTACTCTGTTTTTGGCTTCTGCCATCAAACCAACACCTTTTGTAGCACCAGCACCTGACAGCAAAGCAAACAAAATACCACCTGTTACTTGACCAGTAACTCCACCCACCTGTTTACCAACTTCACCACCAAATTCACCACCAACACCCGCCATAGTAGAACCAGTAGCAAGAGCCAATCGACCTGCTGTAGTTACTGGTAAGCCAATTAAATTAGTAGGGTCAGCCAAGGCCTCTACACCCGCCCCTAAATATCGTTGCGTAGTTGTTGCAGGACGAATTCCAGTATCAACACCCATACCACGCTGAACACTCTCAGTAGTAATTGGCTCTAACTCAGGTTGAGTAGGAAATGCGCCAGCAAATGTGCCTTGTTGCATGGCAGTACCTGCGGCAAACCTAGCAAATGGTTGCGTAACACCCTTCTTTACACTTTCGTATAACAGTTCGCCAAGTCCTGTTGCGGCTCTTGCCTTACCTTCAGCAGTAGGGCCACCAAGAAAGCCTCGACCTCCACCAGCGCCTTCTGGTCGCAGTTCAGAGGCCATTTGAGCTAGTTTTCGAGCATCATCAGCATTACCTGCTTCATCTGCCCTACGCAATGCCTCTATTACTTGTTCATAAGTTGCCATTACTTTTTCTCCGCATCAGTGGATAGCCACTTGTCAACTAAAGGATTGCCAGTTTTTGTTGCAGTTGGTGCGCTTTCACCTTTTTTAACAAGTTTAAACTGAGCAAGTTGAGCGTCAATATTCTTTAATGATTTTTTGTAATTTGGCGATGTCTCATATCCAAACTCTTCTGCAGCCGTTTCTAGTTTTTTCTTACGTTCAAGCAGAGCACCACGATAAAGGGCAATAGCAAATCTTTCGGCTTGGTCTTTTTTTACTTCTGTTGCTCTACCAGTAAAGAATTTATTTACATCTGCAGCCAAACGATCATCAAGACCACCAGTTCTGGCAAAGGTTGCAGTATCTAAATTAGACAAACTACTATCTTTACCAATAAAACTTGCTAAAGCCTTTGGCAGTGCCGCTGCTGAAATATCATTTGCTGTTGAATTTCTAATAATGTTAATAAGTTTTGGGCCTTCAGCTAAAATTTTTGATGTGTCTTGCATAATTGGGTCTTTACTTAATACATTTAAGGTAAAGTTTTCCCAATCTTTAGGTGCTATTGGTTGTTCAGGTGCGTAAACTTTAGGTGCGCTTTTTTCAGCTCTTGTACCTTGTTCTGCTTCTAAACGCTTATTTACTGCGGCTTTTTGTACTGGCGTTAAATCAACATATATTTTGTTGTCATACATTTCTCGTGAATACGCATCTCTATCTGTACCAGATGCAATAGGCTTGTCTTTTTCAACTCCTTCAATTGCCTGAATGCTATCTTCTAATCTTAGAATAGCTTCTTTGTTGGGTTCTGGTTGACTTTTTAGTACACGCAAATTGGCTTTTAAATTTTGCAATTCAGCTGCTTTTGCTAAAAAGTCAGGTTGTTTTACGCCTCCCTGACGTTGCAATTCTTCTAGATTAAATCTTAGACGATTTAGAGTTTCATCTCGCTCAGGAGATTCTGGTAGAGCTTCTAATCTAGAAATACCAATTTTTGCATTAGCTATTGCTTGAGCAATCTGAATAGCAGGAGGAAGTGCTTGTTGACGTTCACGACCAGCCGCAGCAAGACGTTGTTGAGCCAAAGCCATCTCACTCTGCGCTTTACGAGCAAAGTCAGCAAGAGCCATAGCACCTTGTTGGTCACCCATCTGTGCCAACATTTGAGCGCCTTTTATGATCGACTCAGGATCAGATTGGTCAAGTTGACTCATAATCTGTTGACGAGCACTAATCATCTTTAGTTGTGGGTCTTCCACACCAAGAGCATTAGCAATAGCACCACCGAGTCCTCTAGCACCCGCATAGGTCATTGCCGCACCAGCTTCACCAGGAGTTAGCTTTGCAAGGTCGATGCCTTCACGCAAAGCACTTCTGCGTTGTTGCTCACCATACATTTGTGGAGTCAAACCAAAAAGACCCGCTACGATATTAGTTTCTGCCATGATGATTCCTTATCCGTAAATGTCGTTGAGCATATTTTGGAAGCCAACATCACCTTTTCCGTATGCACTAAAATCTAACGCATTAACAGGTGTACCACCCGCTATTTTGGTTAAAGCATCTGTAAATAAAGGATTAGAAGTTAATCCACCTAATGCTGATGATGTTAGATTTCTAGTCGCATCAGCACCAGTTGCAAGAGCAACACTCTGTCCTGCACCCAATAAGCCTAAACGACCAACATTAGCACCTGCTTGAGCAGATTGTTGAGCAAGGCTTGCACCCATTTGAAGGGGTTGTTGTGCCAATTGCTCTAAGTTTGTAAATTGACCTAAAGCAGTTGTGTAAGGAGCATAAGCGGCTTGTTGACCCGCATAGTATTGACCCATAGTCTGAGCGCCAGTACCTAACAGACCCGCACCAAATGCGACATTCTGTTGACCATACTGTTGAGCATTAGCCGCCAATTGAGCCTCTTGTTGCGCTCTAGCGTTATACAAAGCCTGTAGTTCAGGAGTTGTATCACCCAAAGCACCGCCTTGAGCAACTGCCAAACCACCACGACCTTGTTGTTGCAGTCTGTTTTGCAGATTAGCAAGTTCAGTCTCTCTGCCTGGTTGTAGCAAAGCCATCTGCTGATTGAGATAGTTTTGAGCAACATCTTCAGGCTTTTGAGCCAAGTAACCTTGTCCTAATTCAAATAGACGTTGTGCGCCTGTTTGTAAAGGAGCAAACTGTGCCTGTGCGCCTTCTGCTTGTGCTAAACCTTGATTACCCAAGGCAACCAAACGATTCTGTGCTTCTAAAACACCTGGGCTTGCCGTATATCCTGCGCTTATCAACTGACCTGTTACAGGATCAACTTTGAACTCAGATGTACCGAAACGAGTGGTCATTCCTACTGGTCTAAACTGAGCCGCTTGTTTAGCCGCAGCAGTCTCAACATCAATCATTGCCCTTGCTTTATCTGCCGCTTCTTTAGATGTTTGTTGTTGCAGAAGACCTGCCGCAGTCTGACCACCCGCAGTTAGCAAACCTGCATATTGAGCCGCAGTTAAGCCTAATTTAGCCGCAGAAGAAAGTTGTGAAGCAGTAAGACCCGTTGCTGCATCAGCAACAACATTGGTAGCCGCCACATTAGTAGCACCCGTCAAAAGACCAGTACTTGCCGCAGCAGTTCCCGCCACCTCTGCCGCTGTGTATCCTGCCGCAGTTAACTCAGCCCCAGTAAATCCTAGCGCAGCCGCTTCTGTTGCAGTTAAGCCCAAGCCTGCCGCTTCTGTAGCAGTAAGAGCCGCTGTTCCAGAACCAAATATTCCAGAAAGTGCTTCAGGGCCAACAATACCAATAGCTGCACCCGCAATAATGGCGGCTTTAATTAAGTCTCTTTTCAGAGTGCTAGACGATGCGCCTTCTGTATAAAACATAGGTTTGCCATCGTCAGTAAACTGAACACCAAAACCAGTATTTCCTGCACCTTCGTATGAACCAGACCAAAGATTACCTTTAGTTCTTTCACCATAACCAGAGACAAGTTTCTCACCAGTTTCTTTATTTATGATGCCAGTAGTGCCTTTACCAACTTGAGAAATGTCTGTGATGCCACTTTTAGCAAGATCATCAGCCATGTAACGAGCCGCAGTTTCAGGCTTAACATCGCCTTTCCAAGTTGCTGTCGTGTTTTGAGCAAGAATCTGTTTTGCTAATTTATCAACATTTTCAGCCGTGTATGTAAAAGAACTAATGTTCTTAACAACCCTGTCTTTGTCAATTCCAAGTTTTTCTGCTTCAGAAATAATGGTTTTGATAGGTAAAGCTGGATCAAGAAAACTTAGGTCTTTTAGGGCTTGTTTTATTTCAGCATCTGTATACGATTTTTTCACAGCAACATTCTCCATTGCTTGCTTTGCCGTATCACTAGCACCAGTAAGTAAGCCAGTTGGTTGAGCCGCCAAAGCCGCTTGTCTATCAATCTCTTGGAGTCGTGCTAATTCCACTTGATAAGCAGCAGCATTAGCCGCCAATTGTGCAGGTGTAGCAGTTTGCTTAAACAGTTGAGAGGTTGTGTCCATACCACCCCTAGCCTCTAACTCACCAAGATAGGTCTGAGTAGTGACGTTGTTAGCATCAAAGCCAGGTCGATAAGATGTTAATTGAACTTCTCTACCAGAGGCATCGGTTACTGATTGACCAGGTGCTCTTGACAATTCAGCTTGAGCAGAAGCACGAGCCGCATCTACTTGGGCTTGAGTATCTACTTGTCCCGCAACTCTACGAGCAATGTAGTCCTGAGCATTCCAAGAGCCATCTGGATTGATACCAGGAGGCAACCCCAATGATGCGTTAATTTGTGATTGTGTTGCCATGACTATTTCCTTTATGCGTTACGAGCCGCTTCAGCCGCAGCCTGTGCCGCCTGATAAGCCGCAATTACTTCAGGTGTCCAAGCCGCATTGCAGATTGCAACGACATTAGCGGGAACGCCTGTCAGGTCTTGTGCGGGTGTGAGGCTTGAACGATGGTAGGTTTGACTTAGTTGAACGCCATCTTCCATGATGCGTGTTGCTTCACGATAGAGAACGATGCCGTTCTCGGTGACTGTGATTTGGTCAACTACTGTTTCTTTAGTTAATGCCATGATAATTTCCTTTAAGTTAAGTGTCCGACTAGCACATCCATGCTAGTTATACAGGATAGGTAACTGATACCATAAGATATCCGTTTTGAGAGCCAGTTAAAGTTAATCCAGTTGGTGCTGATGTTTCAGTCAAATAAAAATCAAATTGTGTTGAAGATTCATTTATATGAGGATAAATAGCAGATGCTGTAAGTTGTTTGTATGTAACAGCACCACCACCATTACCACCATTTGCAGAAGAAGCAGATGTAAATGGCAAACCAGTTATTGATACTTGCGCACCGCTACCAGTTCCTCCGCTTATTAAAAGACGAACATATGCAGTAACTTGCTTGCCAATCTTTACATAATTGCCATATTGTTGTGTATAGGTTACTGAAGTGATACCAGTTATCGCAGGTGTCCAAGTACCTTCTTCATAGTCATCTAACGTATTAGCATTAGTTGATGCTGATTGAGTTGCGGGGAATGTGATGCCGACACCACTTGCCGTGGCTGTACCACCCGACAAAATAAGTGCGCCATTGCCATTAAGTCTTAATCGTTCTGCTGTCGTTATATTTGAAGAACTTGTATTGAAAGTTAAATCGGCAGTACCCGCACCTGTGGCTACAGCGAGAATTGATGCATAACCTGCTCTGTCTTCTGTATCAGAATATCTTGAATTCCAAGACAAACCACCTAGAAAATCACCGCTTGCAGTTGTGCTTGCCTTGTCCCGAACAACAACAAAACCCGCAGGTTCAGCCTGACCACCAACACCAGTGTTTGAGTTGTGGGTTATAGATATTTGGTTTGCATTGGTGTTAATTCCAGTTGCATTAGTTGCACCATTACGAACATCAAGTTGTGATGAAATTGTGCTTGTGCCAACACCAACTTTCCCTGTGCTGTAGTAAATGTTTAAACCGCTAGTTGTCCATTGGCTTGAGCCACTAGCTGTAGACCAAGACAAAGTTCCAGTACCATTTGTAGTCAATACTTGATTGCTAGTTCCATCAGCACTTGGAAGTGTCCAAGTTACATTTGCAGCAATAGTATCTGGTGCTTTAAATGACACATAGTTTGTACCATTGTCAGTATCTTCGTACAGCTTGATGTTAGAACCTGCTGTAGAAGTACCTGCAACATCAACAGAGCCTGTGAAAGTAGCACCACCAGTATCACTCAATGTCGCACCAGTAGAGTTCTGAATCAACTTACCTGTTGTGCCATCAAATCGAGTGAAAGCATTGTCAGTAGCAGAAGCTGGGCCAACTACATCGCCTGATCCACCGCCACCAGTAGCCGCAATAGTGATTCCACCTGCGCTATTGGTAACAGTAATTCCAGAACCCGCAGTTAAAGTAGCTTTGGTCAGAGTGTTGCCAGTAGAGTTACCAATCAACAGTTGACCATCTGTGTAAGAAGTCTGTCCTGTACCACCATTGGCAACAGGCAAAGTACCTGTTACACCTGTAGACAAAGGCAAGCCTGTTAGGTTAGTGGCAGTACCGCTAGAAGGTGTACCCAAAGCACCACCATTTACAACAGCCGCACCCGCAGAACCAACATTCACAGCCAAGGCAGTAGCAACACCAGTACCCAAACCAGATACGCCAGTTGCAATTGGCAAACCAGTCAAATTAGTTGCTGTACCGCTTGATGGAGTACCAAGCGCACCACCATTAACCACAGGAGCGCCTGCTGACCCTACATTGACCGCTAGAGCCGTTGCAACACCTGTTCCTAGACCTGACACGCCTGAAGAGATTGGAAGCCCTGTAGCGTTCGTTAAAGTGGCACTAGAGGGCGTACCAAGAGCAGGAGTAACGAGAGTAGGTGAGTTAGCAAAAACAAGTGCACCGCTACCTGTTTCATCAGATACAGCAGTAGCCAAGTTTGCTGAACTAGGAGTTGCCAAGAAAGAAGCCACCCCCGTACCCAAACCACTCACACCAGTACTGATTGGCAAACCAGTAGCATTTGTCAAAGTAGCAGAAGCAGGTGTACCCAAAGCAGGAGTAACCAAAGTTGGGCTATTAGCAAAAACCAAAGCACCAGAACCAGTTTCATCTGTTACGGCAGAAGCAAGGTTAGCACTTGAAGGAGTACCCAAGAATGTCGCTACACCTGTTCCTAGACCTGAAACACCTGTTGAGATCGGCAGACCTGTAAGGTTAGTTGCTGTACCAGAAGATGGAGTTCCCAAGGCGGGAGTCACCAAAGTAGGACTGTTAGACAGAACAACAGAGCCTGTACCAGTCGAAGAAGTTACACCAGTACCACCATTTGCAACAGGAAGAGTTCCTGTAATGTCGGCAGTAGAGATATCCAATTGATCCCATGAGGCATCAGTGCCATTACTCTTCAAATACTTACCAGAAGCAGATGCTTGGCTTGGCAACAGGTTATTCAAAGCGGCATTGGCGGTAGAAGCACCTGTACCGCCATCAGCAATAGCTAAGTCTGTGATGCCAGTGATTGAACCACCAGTAATCGCAGCAGAAGCATTGTCTGTTTTTGTTGCTACAGCAGTTGCAATATTATTGAACTCTGTATCAATCTCAGTACCCTTGACAATCTTTAGAGGATTGCCAGGTGACAGATTGTCTTTACTAGCGAAATTAGTGGTCTTTGTGTAGTTGCTCAAGATAATTCTCCTTAGCCCATTTTGCCATCTTTGGCTTGAATTTCAATCTTTTGTAGAGAAAATGAAACCCCGTTAATCGTTGTTTCATACCCAGTCTGGACAATCTTTCCTGCACCAGAAGCATTCGCTGTTAGCGTTTTGATTGGGACGCCACTTGTGTACTCAGCAATGTTGTATTCAGCAGTGCCATACTCATAACTTGTCTGTGAAGGAATGTAGATGTTCTCTGCACGATAAGAGCCAGAATAATCAAATCCCCAATTGATTGTTAGATACTGGTCTGAGCCGCCAATCACGATGGCAGTCACATTCTTGAGAATAGAAATCTGGTTAGGGTTTCCCAAGTCAGCATTGTTTGTGTAGTACGCAAATCGGTACGTTATTGTGTCATCAAGATAAGTTCCATACTTGCCGATGTAACCATTTTTACCAATGTACAAGTCGCCATTACGCAATGAACGCAAAGCAGTAGGCGCAATAGAGTCCCATTTGGTTACACGGGAAGCACCATCTTGCAATGTTTGCTTGGTATCAAAGCAATAAACTTGGAAAGATGCGGGTAAAACAAGCAGATAAAAGGCTTCTTTTTCTGAGTAAACAGACTTCAAGTTAGCTAGTGTTTCGCTTGCCAGTGATGAGTTCAGATCAAAACGAACATTCTTAGACAAGTCTCTCAGGGGTGCAGACTTCTCTTGAATTGTCCTCATCAGTGAGCG
>Ga0222713_10005850_pt1 | contig 11841 bp, 14 predicted proteins | sample C33_649DmetaG_FD_165061 | JGI IMG/M metagenome (GOLD analysis project Ga0222713, IMG submission 165061) | Estuarine water microbial communities from San Francisco Bay, California, United States - C33_649D | ecosystem: Environmental > Aquatic > Marine > Unclassified | place: USA: California...
AAAAGTCTCACTCCCCGTTGCACCAGCGATATCCGAATACGTTTCATCTTGCGCGATCAACGATGGGAGATTTGTCGTTATGGTCGGGCACCCGTTGACGCAGCCTGGGGGCGTTCCTTTCCCCTCCTTCGCTTCGATCTTGAAGATCGAAGTCGTTTTTTCCGCCATCTTCGTCACTTTTGCGCTGCCCTTCGCGGAAGCGACGCCGGTCGTACCAACGACCGCTGTTCCCCCCACGAGTGCAACCAACATCAACATTCGGACAATGGTTTTCCTCATACAACGAACCATACGCCACGGGTGAGAGCCCGAATAGGGGTTCCGGCGTCATTCATGGGAATTTTTTCAATTCGTCACAATGGACGGACTTATCGTCCAATAAGCCTCTTTGGGCGGCGAGTACTCTCACCGCCATGTCGAACATCGTCATTCCCCGATTCGGTGAATTGCTGGGACCGTTCATCTCGCAGGTGCCGCCCGAGATTTCGCCCCGCTTCCTTGCGCTGCTCGAACGTGGCGCCGCAAGCCGCTACCGGGGTTGGGCCGAGATGCTGCCCGAGCATTCCGAGGGTTTGATGCGCTGCGCGGAAGCAGAAGATGAAATCGCCAACCGCATCGAGTCGGCGTTCCCGATGGATGAGTCGCGTCGTGCGGAACTCGAGGCTCCGCTCCCGGGTGCGCTGAAGACCTACTACGACGTCTTCGCGCCGCTCGACGTGTGGGACCAGCTTCGCATTCAGGCAAACGCCGAACGACAGGGTGCCGGCGCATGGGAACGCATCGCCGGCTCGCACCCCGATCCGAAAGTTATCGAAGTTCTCAACTCGTGTTCCGAGTTGGAACTGACCAGCGCCGATTACCTCGACGCGCTACTCGCCGAACACGACGGGCGCTAGTTCGCTTTCGTCGTTCTCGATAGCAACGACGACTCTCTTCGCGACGACTTCAGGGTCCAGGCCCCGTTTCATCTTTGGTGCCTCGCCGAAGATGGCGCGTGTTGCAAGCCCGGTTTCGGTGTGGGGCGGCCGTGCGTCGAGAACGTTGATCTTTCGACCGCGCAGTTCGCGGCGCAGCACCGGACACGCAGCCGACAGACCGGCCTTCGCTGCGGTGTAGGCCGCCATACCGGCAGTTGTGAAGTCGACGACTGCCCCACTGATGAAGACGATCGATCCGCCGTCGTGAATGTGGGGAAGCAACTGGTTCGTGAGTTCGAGCGGACCGGTGACATTCACATCCACGAGTCGCTGAACGGCACCGGCCGCGAGCGTTCCATGCGCGCCAAACCCGACGACTCCCGACGCAAAGACGACACCATCGATTCCGCCATGGTCGACAACCAGTTGCGTGATGACGGCGCGATCCTCGGCTTCCGCGATGTCGCATTCGCCACCCGAGGTCCGCAGAACGAAACCACCACGAGCCTCGATTTCGTTCGCAATGCAGCGGCCCAGACCACCTGTCGCACCGGTGACGAGAAAGATCTTGTTGCTCAACTGCATGCGTCCATGTTCGTGCAGCGAGACCAAGCGCGCCTCACCGTGCCTCACATGTCACATGCGCTTACTTCGGCTGGTAACCACCCATTTCGGTTCCGACCGACGGTGGCTCGTACAGGTACGGTGCCGGCAGCTTGAGATCGGTGTCGGTGAGACGCCAGCCCCACTGGCTGGACACCAGCCAACGCTTCGCCTTCCACGTGCCATCACCCATCGGAACGAAAGTTCCCTCGTACATGCCACCCTGATTTCCCCACGCGATCGTGGTGACGAAGAAGCTCGTCACTTTCGCTTCGGTGACGTCGTCATTCACCCAGACCGAGGTGTTCGCCGCGTTGTGGCGATGGCCGTCGGCCTTGATTGGTCCGTAGACCGCACGGATTTTTTCTTCCGTGTCGAGCAGCAGATTTTGTCCACTGCCCGGTGGATAGTTCGAGATGACGAGGACCGCGTCTTTGGTGAAGACCTCGTTGATCAAGAGGTCGATGTTGTTGTTGTCGATGGCGTGGAAGTAGCGATGAAACGCATAGCGCACCGCTTCGATTGCCTCCAGGCGCGCGATACGTCGCTCGAGATCTGCTGACATGTTTCCCCCGTTCATGAATGACCCAAAGTTTGCGGTCGCAAGGATCTGCGTGCCGCAACTACGCTGATCGTATGTCACATCCGCGTTGGCTGAACGAAACAGAAGCCGTCGCATGGCGCGCATTCATCGAGAGCGTCGGAGACTTGACGGCTGCATTCGAAGCGGGGCTCGCCGAACACGGGCTCACATTGGGTGATTACCAAGTTCTGGTTTACCTCTCCGAAGCCGACGGCCGGTCGATGCGCATGTGCGACCTCGCCGATGCGTTGCGTCTCTCCCCCAGTGGACTCACGCGACGTCTCGATGGTTTGGTGAAAGGCGGTCTCGTTGCACGCCAGCGCAGCGAAGAAGACCGGCGCAGCATGATGGCGGTTCTGACCGCAAGTGGCCTGCGCCGCCTGCAAAAGGCCGCTCCGGACCACGTCGAGAACGTTCGGGAAAATCTCTTCAACCATCTGAACCCGACCCAGGTGAAGAATATGGCGAGCATCTTCGAGTCGATTCAGAGGGGGATCCGCGGATGAGAAAGCCCGCCACTCAACACACCCGGGCGGCGAACATCGCCGTGTCGTTCGATCTCGATGCCGACGATTTCTCGCGTGTCGACCGAGGGTTCATCGCGGCGATTCCCGACGGTCGAATCACCGATCCCGAAACGGGACGAACCGTGTGGGACATGTCGCGGTACGCGTTCATCGCCGACGATGCACCCGCACCCGACACGGTGAACCCCAGCCTGTGGCGCCAGGCGCAGTTGAACCGACGACACGGATTGTTCGAGGTGGCGCCGAAATGTTGGCAGGTGCGTGGCTACGACATCTCGAACATCACTTTCATCGAGGGTGCAACGGGTTGGATCGTCATCGATCCGTTGACGTCGGGCCAGTGCGCCCGGGCATCGCTCGAACTCGCCAACCAACACCTCGGCAAACGACCCGTCGTCGCGGTGATCTACACGCACTCGCACGCCGACCACTTCGGCGGAGTCAATGGCGTCACGTCACAGGCCGAAGTCGACGCGGGTCGTTGCATCATCATCGCGCCCGAGGGTTTCCTCCACGAAGCCGTCTCGGAGAACATCATCGCCGGTCCGGCAATGCTGCGGCGATCGGCGTACCAATTCGGTCCACTGCTGCCACCCGGACCCGATGCTCACCTCGACGCGGGTCTGGGTAAAGCGGTTCCCCACGACATCGCCGGTCTCATCGCTCCGACGCACGACATCACGCACACCGGCCAAGAAATGGTGGTCGACGGAGTGCGCATCGTGTTCCAAATGACGCCCGAGACCGAAGCGCCGGCTGAGATGAACTTCTTCTTTCCCGACTTCGGATGGTTGTGCACCGCGGAAAACTGCACGCACACGATGCACAACCTCGTACCGATTCGTGGTGCGCAGGTACGCAATTCGCTCGCATGGTCGAAGTACATCAACGAGGTCATCGAGCTGTTCGGCGACCAAGCAAAGCTCATGTTCGCCTCGCACCACTGGCCGCGCTGGGGAACCGACAATGTGCGTGAGTTTCTGGTGTTGCAGCGCGATCTCTACAAGTGGATGCACGACCAGACGATGCGTCTTGCCAACAAGGGCTACGTGCCGACGGAGATCGCGGCGGAGTTGCGCCTGCCCGACGAGTTTCTCGCCGAGGGCCACACCCGCGGCTACTACGGCGACCTCGTGCACAACTGCAAGGCGGTTTACCAGCGCTACCTCAGTTGGTACGACGGCAATCCGGCAAACCTGAACAAGCTTGCGCCGTCAGATGCGGGCAGGAGATACGTCGAGCTTGCGGGTGGCGCCGACGCACTGCTCGCCAAGGCAAGGTCGTGGTTCGACGCCGGCGAGTACCGATGGGTGGCCGAACTCGTGAATCACCTCGTCTTCGCCGACCCCGCCAACACCGCTGCACGCGAACTCCAGGCCGACGCATTGGAACAGTTGGGCTACCAGGCCGAATCGTCGACGTTCCGCAACGCGTATCTGCAGGGTGCGCAGGAACTGCGCAACGGCCCGGTGAAACTCGGTGGTGCGAACGCCCGCGGTCGGGGCATCCTCGTTGCGATGACAGTCGAACAGATCTTCGACACGATCTCGGTTCGCCTGAAGTCGGAGGACGTCGGTGGCCAAACTGCCGTCGTCAATTGGATTTTCACCGACGTGAACGAACGCTGGGTTCTGGGCCTGTCGAACCGAACGCTCTGCGCAGTCTCGGGCCGCCACGACGCAGCAGCAACCGTCACCGTCACCACGTCACGCATCGACTTCATCCGCGTGATGCTGCAGGAGACCACCTTCATGGATCAGATCGCAGCGGGCAACATCACCCTCGACGGCGACCCATCAGCCCTGTTGACCATCTTCGGCAACATCGACGCCTTCGAACCCGGCTTCAACATCGTCGAACCCTGACCGGATTCACAGTTCAAGATGGAGCCGAAGTGCTGCATCAAGACGAACCGAGTTTTCCGCGGTGATACGACCGAGATACTTTCCGACGCGTTTGACCGACACTGCGCGGATCTGCTCGGCCTGAATTTTGCTGTCGGTATCAAGCCCCGTTTCCTTGGCCGTAATCAGTACATGAAACGGCAGGACATTCCGGACATTCGATGTCACGGCCGCGACCGTGACCGTGCCGAAGTCGGACATCACTGCCCGCATGTTCTGTACGTCGTTACTGACGATGACCGCAGGGCGAATCTTTCGTGCTTCGCCGGGCAACGCGGGCTCGAGGTCCACCAATCGGATCTCACCACGTAGCATCGTCAGGCCCAGTCCTTTGCCGTCGTCGCATCCCACGCTTCGGCATCACCCGACAGTGCCCACTCTCTGAATGCAAGGTCGTACATGTCGCCAAGTTCGGCCGACCGAAGGAGGCGCAGCGCGCGTGCGATGGCGGCGGACCGCGAGGCATAAGTTCCCGATTCCACGGCCTCGTCGAGGTAGGCCACATCATCGTCCGGAAGACTGATGCTGAGTTTCATGCCTGAATACTACCAGGGTATGACTTGTGTGCTACCCCACGCCGACCGCTACTGTCTCGGCGTGGAAGACGCCGAAAACCTCGCCGAATGCCAACTCGACCCCGAAGTACGCGAGCGATTGCTGAACGAACAGGTCGAGTGCACCTTCATCTGGACCAACAAAGCCGGCCAACCATTTGGCGTGGCGATGAGTTTCATCTGGCGCAACGGCAGCATCTGGTTGACGGCTGCCGGCACCCGGGCACGCATCCCTGCCATCCGGCGCACCGGTTACGCCGCCGCGATGATTTCTTCGGTCGGCACCTCGATCGGACCGGGCAAGACGGTGTCAGTGCGCGGTCGCTGCATCGTGCACGATGACCGCGCAACACGCGACTGGATGTTGCCCGAACTGGCGCGCGCGATCCGCAAGGACGACGAGGCGGGCGCGGCCGCATTCCTCGCCCTGCTCGACTCACCCGGTCGCGTGGTCATCGAGTTGAAGCCCGACTACGAACTGAACTTCGACAGCAAGAAAATGTGGGCCCGCAAGCCCGATGCAGCGCCACCGGGGCGCTTCGACCACTAGTCACTCGCCGGTGGCGAGAAACGCCATCGCTTTCTTCGTCGCGACGGGGTCAAAGCCAACGCTGAGATGACGATCAGCGTCCACAACGACATGGCGCCACAGCATGTCTTTCGCCAGTCGCTGCGAGACGACCGACGGAACAACGTGGTCACCTCTCGCCGAGACCACGATCACGTCGAGACGTGTTGCCGCGCGATCGACGCCGATCTCCGTCAGCGGTGTGGATGATTCGCCGAGTTTCAAACACACACGATCGAAGGTTGCCCCGAAACCGATCTTCGGAGTTGGCTCAACGATGTCAATCGCCGCACGTGCTTCGGCGTGGGTGACATCAGCACAATGAACCCCGATCTGCGTTTCGATTCCCCCGTCGTTCCTGCCATCGGGTGTTTCGCCGAGTCTGAGCGCAGCCAATTCGCTTCCTGAACCACCGGCATTGGGTTCGTACAAGAGGTATTCACGAGCGAGCGCGCTTTCGCGGGCGTTTCCCGCGGTATCGAGCGCGGTTGAAACCGAACTTCGGGCGAATGCATCTGACGCAACGACGTACCGTTCGCGCAGTTCCTCGGCCCACGGACGTCGTGGATCCGATGGCGCGTCGAGAGCCATCGACCGAATCGACTGCGGATGCGTCATGGCCCACGCGGCGCCGAGGGTTGCGCCGTAGCTCCACCCGAGAAAGCGCACCTTCTCGAAACCGAGCATCACCCTGAACTCCTCCAGATCCGCGACCGACTGCCGCGTACCGACGTTTCCGATCAACGAAGCCGACACCTCGTGGCACCGCTCCGCGAACCTGGACGCAGCCTTGGGATCAGAATCGATGACGCGAAGGTCACTCAGGCTTTCGCCACAGTCGAATGCAGTTCCGTCCACGCTCCCTCGTGTCGACAACGCATAAATGTCAAAGTCGTCGACAATCGGGGCCAAAGCCGCGCGAGCTGCCGCGACTGCCGCGCGCACATCTGCTCCCGGACCGCCGGGATGAACAAACAGCGGAAGGTGTCGACTGTCGGCCGCAGGGGAAACCTGGCGATACGCGCGCAGGTCGATTCGTGCGGACGACCCGAACTTCGTCGACATTCGATCGAGCGGCACGCTGATGGTCGCACAATCAACCTCTCCACACTCTTGCCACGTGATCGGGTCGACCCGCGTGCTTCCCGCCGACTCTTCCCGCACCCCACAGCCGCCGAGCAACACGGAAACGACTGCAAGAACGCCGAGACCACGGGCGGAACGGAAGGACACATCGCAACGTTACGGCCGGCGTTGCAACAGCGACCCGACACATGTAGATTAGTTGCGAGCGCAAGTATCTGGGATGAAGCCAAATTGAAGGAGCGCACATGCCCGCAGTGACTGCAGACCCGTTGACCCTCACCCGAGTGGGGATCGACATTTCAACGAAGCCCGAACTGCGCGACCGCCCCGTGAAGCGCGTCACCGTTGCGCCGTCGGGACACGAGGGCGAGGGCTTCCCCGTTCGTCGCGCGTTCTACGGCGCGACCCGCGCCGAGGTTGACCCGTTCATCATGATGGACCAGATGGGCGAAGTGAACTACGCGCCCTACGAACCACGCGGCACCGACTGGCATCCTCATCGCGGTTTCGAAACCGTGACCTACATTCTCGATGGCACCTTCATCCACCAGGACTCGCACGGTGGTGGCGGCGTCATCACCGACGGCGGCACGCAGTGGATGACCGCCGGTGGCGGCGTTCTCCACATCGAAACTCCGCCCGAGGACATGGTCGTGCGCGGTGGTCTGTTCCACGGCATTCAGTTGTGGGTCAACCTACCGTCGGTGAAGAAGATGATCCCGCCGGCCTACCAGAACCTCGAAGCCGATCTGGTGAAGTTGGTGACGACTCCCGATGCCGGAACCATCGTCCGCATCATCGCGGGCGAGATCGACAGCGTGAAGGGCCCCGGCTCGACACACACACCGATCGTCGTTGCCCACGCGACGCTCTCCCCCGGCGCGCGCATGACGTTGCCGTGGAATCCCGCGTACAACGCACTCGCCTACGGCTTGGCCGGCGAGGGAACCGTCGGCACCGAGCAGCTGTCGTTCGGCCTCGGTCGACTCGCCGTGTTCGGTGCTGGCGACACCATCACGCTGACCGCTTCGGCGAACAGTTCACTTGACGTGATTCTGCTGGGCGGAGAACCGATCGGCGAACCGGTCGAGCAGTACGGACCGTTCGTCATGAACACCCGCGCCGAACTCCAGCAGGCGTTCGAGGACTTTCAGGCGGGTCGCCTCGGCGTCGTTCCCGCGAACGGCATCAGGCCGTTCCGCGGCCGGTGACAACAACGTTGCGGATATCGGCCATGGCGGCGGGATCCTGCGCGATGAAAAGGTGTCCGCCCTCATAGACGCGTAGTTCGGCGTTCGGGATGCGGGTGGCGATGGCCTCGCTGTTGGCAACGGGCGCGATGCCGTCGTAGCGGCCGGCCATGACGAGTGTCGGACAGGTGACACGATGCAGTCGGTCGGCGACGTCGTGGTGACGACGGGCCTCGAGTTGCATCACTTCTCCCCGTCGGACTTCGTCCGACTTGGGCACGAACTCGCGGTCGTGGAGCATCTTGGCCATCGCAGCGGCGAAGTTGTCGTTTGCCAGATACTCGTCGGTGAAACGCGTGTCGAAGAGCGTTCGCTGCTTCATCGCTCGAACCCCGGGCTCGAGGCCGACGTCGTCGTGCAGTGGATACGACGATCCCGCTTCACCGCCCGCGCCCGTGCAGAGCAGAACCAGTTTCTTCACTCGCTCGGGGTACGTCACGGCGAACTCCTGGGCAACCATTCCACCGAAACTGATGCCAACGACGAGGCACGTATCCCAACCGATGTGATCGAGCAAGTCAGCCGCGTCACGCGCGTACTGCGCCATCGTGAACGGACCGTCGATGATGCCGGTCTTGCCGAGGCCCCGCTGGTCATGGGCAAGAACGGTCGCGAACTCTCGCAGACCATTGATGATCGGTGCCGAACCCTCGAGCGTTGCGCCCGATCCGTTGAAAAAGAGAACGCGCGGGCCCGAGCCCGCAAGTTCGTGGTGAAGCCTCACGCCGGTCCGGAGAACATGCCCCTGTACTCGGTCGGCTTCTCGATCGGCGGCTCGTTTTCGTAGCGCGCGATCTCGAAGCGACCGACAACACCCCAGTGCACTTCGTCCGGGCCGTCGGCCAAACGCAAGGTGCGCTGGCTTGCGTACATGCGCGACAGCGGCGTCCACTGCGACACACCGGTTGCGCCGTACATCTGAATGGCTTCGTCGATGATCTTGCACACGCGCTCGGGCACCATTGCCTTCACTGCGCTCACCCACACTCGGGCCTCGGCGTTGCCCATGGTGTCCATCGCCTTGGCGGCGCGCAGAACCATGAGACGGCAGGCCTCGATTTCGATGCGGGCCTTGGCGATGACCTCGGGGTTCTTGCCAAGTCGCGTGAGTGGACGACCGAATGCCTCGCGGTGCAAGCCACGTCGCACCATCAGTTCGAGCGCGCGCTCGGCGGCTCCGATGGAACGCATGCAGTGGTGAATGCGGCCCGGTCCGAGACGAACCTGCGAAATCTCGAAGCCGCGGCCTTCGCCCAGAAGAATGTTGTCCTTCGGCACGCGCACATCGTTGAAACGCAGGTGCATGTGACCGTGCGGTGCATCGTCTTCACCGAACACGTGCATCGCGCCGAGAATCTCGACACCGGGCGTGTCCATCGGTACGAGAATTTGCGAGTGCTTGCGTGACGGTGGGCCGTCGGGGCTGGTCAGCACCATCACGATCATGATCTTGCAACGCGGGTCACCCGCACCGGAGATGTAGTACTTCTCTCCGTTGATGACCCACTCGTCGCCGTCGAGCACCGCGCGGCACGCGATGTTCTTGGCGTCCGACGATGCGATGTCGGGTTCGGTCATCGCGTACGCGGAACGAATCTCACCGCGCAGCAGCGGTTCGAGCCACTGCTTCTTCTGGGCAGGCGTGCCGACTCGCTCGATCACTTCCATGTTGCCCGTGTCAGGCGCCGAGCAGTTGAGACACTCGGAAGCAAGCGGGTTCTTGCCCAGTTCCATCGCGATGTACGCGTAGTCGAGGTTCGACAGGCCTTCGCCGGTTTCGGCATTGGGAAGGAAGAAGTTCCACAGCCCATTCGCCTTGGCCTTGTCTTTTACCGACTGCAGCAGCTCCAACTGACCGGGGGCATAGCCCCAGCGGTTGGCGCGACCTTCGCCCAGCTCGTAGAACTCCTCGGTGATGGGGTCCACTTCGTTCTTGATGAACTGCTTGACCGCCTCGTAGAGAGGTATTGCCTTGTCCGACATTGCGAGGTTCATTGCGTCGTCGGTTGCGATTCCCGAGTGCATTCCCAGACCGGTCATGTCTTCCCCCTGTTCGACTGGCGCCACACGGCGCGGACCCCCGAGACACTAGTTCGGGGCCTCCCTAGACTTGCCATGTGACCGGACGAAAAGGAACGCTCGGACCCGAGGATTTCATCGTTGCTGCGATGAAACACGTCGATGTCCACGGCCTTGCCTCGCTGTCGATGCGGGTGCTCGGCGCCGAACTTGGCGTCGACGCAACCGCCCTGTACCGACACTTCCCCAACAAGGACAGTCTCGTCGAGGCGATGGTCGACCGCATGCTGAGCGAAGCCCTCGAAGCACACGACCCCGCCGGCAAGACACCGCGGGAAAAGATCATCGATGTCGTGTTCGCCATGCGCGATGCGTTTGCACGACACCCCGACATTGGGCTCGCCCTCATCAGTGGCGAGGGAAAGTCCGTCAACGGTTACAACATCAGCGTCAACATCGTGCGCTATCTCTCGGAGATGGGCCTGAAAGGCGACGATCTGGTGCGGATGTACCAAACCATCGAGGGTTACGGCATCGGGTGTTGCGTGCAGGACTTCACCAGTTCACCTCACAACTTTTCGATTCGTCGTTCGCGCTACCGCATGTTCGAGGTTCCCGAGTTCGACGACGTTGCACGCAATGACGCCAACGTCGAACGCGTCACACACGATGCATTCCGTGGCGGACTGAACGCGATTCTCGATCTCTGCGAAACGCTCGCGCGCAAGTCCTGAACAGATCGCTCAGTCAGGTTGCGTGCGTTGCGACCACACGACACCAACGATGACGAGCGCCGCTCCGGCCACTTGTATCGCGCGCATCGACTCGTCGAGGAACAGCACCAACCACGTCAATGCCATCACCGGTTCGCTCGCGGCAACCAGTGCCGCCGGTGCCGGCCCCAACTTCGATACGCCGAGGAAAAAAGCAGTCTGTGAGACGACCGTGCTGACGATGCCGAGACCGAACATGCACGCCACGGCGAGGCCCGTGTTCGGAAGAGAAATTCCGCCCGATGCCAACGCAACGACGGTTCCCACGACGAGAGAGCCCACCATCCCCCATGCGACCGCCACGAAACTGTCGCCCGCCAGATGGTGTCCCTTCGTGTCGTTCACGATCCGTTCGCTGTAGAGGATGTAGCCGGCATACAAGGCCGCGTTGAAAAGCGTGAGAACGAAGCCGAACAGAGCGGCGTCCTGGGAACCATCGAAGATCTCGGGCACCGTGAGCGCGATGCCAACAGTGGTGATGGCAAGTGCCGTCCACAACTGTCGCGTTGCAGGCTTGCCCAACAACCGCGCACCAACCGCGACCATTGCGGGATACGTGTAGATGATGATGACGTAGAGGTCGCCCGGCAGCTTGTCGACGCCGACAAAGGCGAACCACGCGAGAAGTCCGAAGAGCAGTCCCATCGCGAATCGTGGGTGCCATTCGACGTGGAGTGGGTTGGGGCCACGGCGGGTGCGGGCTCGAAGCAGAACCACCGCCCAAATGACGGGTGTCGCAATCACGAACCGCCAGAAAAGAACATCGGTCGGGCCGATTTCGTCGAGCAATCGCTTCGCCATCACGGTGAACAGCGAATACGCCATCGCCGATACGAGAATCCACGAGATTCCCGCGCGTTTGTCAGTCATTTTTCAGAACACCAAAAATGTGGGCCCGCAGCGTGTCGATTCCGACACCCGAATCGGCGCTGACCCACATGACCTCTTTCTGCGCGACCCCGCAACCCGCGGCGAGATCGCGCTTGCGCGTGTCGCGCTTCGATGACTTGACCTTGTCGTGCTTTGTCGCAACGATCTGCATCGGAACGTCGTTTGC
>Ga0222713_10005851_pt1 | contig 11841 bp, 23 predicted proteins | sample C33_649DmetaG_FD_165061 | JGI IMG/M metagenome (GOLD analysis project Ga0222713, IMG submission 165061) | Estuarine water microbial communities from San Francisco Bay, California, United States - C33_649D | ecosystem: Environmental > Aquatic > Marine > Unclassified | place: USA: California...
CTTCCTGCGCATTAAACTCGAAGGTTACTTTAACTGGTTCGTTGGATTCTACTGTAGACCAATACCACATCATATACATGTTGTTGCGTGCGCTGCTCAAAAAGAATGTCGAGGTAGAATTGATTTTAATCTCTCTCAACTTATTTTTGAACACAGAATAGTTTAGTGTAAACCACTCTGGCAGACTTTCAAAATTATCATACTGTTCGCTCTGAAATTCAGAGAACATAGAGGACAATGGCTTCATAATAAAACACTCCTTGTAGTGACCAGAAACAGAATTCGTTTCGGGGTTTTCAGTTGCAATCAAATAAGACTCAAGTAGGAAAGACTCACCATCTTTTTTACCACTGAACAACTCGAGATTTCTTGCAACAATATAGCAGTGTTGAAGCAAGAATCCCTTGTCCTTTAAGTGTGCAAGGCAACGATCTCCATTTCCCTTACCAACATAAAGCAGTTTGCCATCGTTGTCGATGTATTTGTAGACATATTGTCCCAATGTTGCAAAGAATTCACTAGTAGGCTTTTCCATAATATAATTATACTACAATTAAGTATTTTTGTCAACACCTTTCTTTGCAGGTGGAGGAATGAATCCTGCATCCGATACGAGTTTGTGTGTAATCTTAGGATAGAGTTTTTGCAACTTCTGATCCTTAACTGCAATAATTACTTTCGCTTCGTCAGGATGAATACCTTCCAATAAACCAATAAACATACCTTCTCTTTTTAGAGCAGTTAAATCTGGTCGCATGAACACATATAATCTGCGTGCTTCTGTATACAGATTCGTTTCCGTCATACCCATCGGTTCAGCTGCAGGTTTGAATGGTGGTTCACCCTCTGGTAATAGCCATTTATGACTATCCAAAAACGCATGAGCAAATAGTGCTTTCAACAGAAACTCACTTTTATATTTGTCAATTGATTTCGGATCTTCGTTAATCTCTTTCAACATTTCTACAAGATACTTTTTCATTAGAAGTCCTCAATTTCGTCCAACAATAAACGACAACGATGTTCCATGAGATAATTCATCACAGTCATCTTATCTCCCTTAGGATTACTACTTATGTACGCATCAACAATAGATTTCTTAACTTCTTCTGGAATGTTATCGAATGCAACCAACTTAGCGTTGCGACTCCAGTTACGTCTTTCTTCATCAGTGCGACATGCAGCAATACCCTTCTCAAAAAACTCTGCCAATCGTTTGGCACTTACTGGTGTCTGTCGATTACCAGTAACAAACACATCATCCTTTGATAGAATGTTTGGAATACCATCTCCTGTATCACCTTTGACAATATGTTCAACAGTGAAGTCGATGATTTCCTGCTTTGATGCTTGAATGTATTTCTTCTGCATCGGTGACCATTGACGCACATTACCTGACGAGAATGGAGCCAACTGCAACTGCTTGAAGTCTTTGTCCGAAGATAGAATCAGAATCTTCTGTGGCTCTTCAGTCAATCCGACTTTCATCAGATCGTTATTCTGCACCCACTCAGTCAACACTGCAATGATATCATCTGCTTCTGCACGATCCACATGCATTACTCGCCATGGAAAGTGCTCAGCGATTTCCTGACGCATCTCGTTGAGTGTATCAAAGATCAGATGCCAATCAAGATCAGAGTTATCACGCATCTTTTTGCGACTGGCTTTGTAATGTTCGAAGACATCTCGTCTCCAATATTTACGTCCATCGCAACAAACGACCAGTTCTCCATACTCTTTGCCATACTTTTTCTTGTATGACTTCAGTGTAGAAAGAGTCACGTGACGAATGAGATTCTTAACCTCAGACTCTGTGCCTTTGAGTTCTCGCTGGAAAGTGAGGATGGCAGCAAGTGCCACCTGTGAATAGTCAACTAAAATCATAATTAAAATGCTCCAAGGAGAATACACTCTTCATTGATACGACCATTTGGCGTAGTAGGTTTTGTAGTAAGTTTCTTAATTGCTGCATTCAAACCACGCTTACCAATTGCAGTATTCTTAAAGAATTCTTCTGGTTTACGTAGTGTGTATGACTGTGAATCTTTGATGCTGAATCCAAGCACAGATGTGCCTTTGACACCAAGAGTACCCATCTCTGCTTTGTAGACTTGCACCTTACGATATTTCGTATTGTACACCCAAAGTTCTGATGCAGCCAGAATGTCCTCTGGTTTACATGACTTGAGTTTAAGTTCTGCAAACTCTTTCATATACTTCAGTTTACCGACAACCTTGCTAGGTGGAGTCGCTTTACGCTTACGTGGTGCACGAGTCGCTTTAGCAATCTGCACAGTCTGTTGGCAGTCAGTGATAATCTCACCCACAAACTTGTGGAATGCTTTTAGCTCTCGCTTCGTGAAGTTTGAGTAACCCTCAACGAGTTGTTCATCCTCACCATCAATTGCTTCAGCGAGTTCGTCATGCAATCCAACAAACATCTCACCGATCTTTTTAGCGATGGGTGCAGCAACTGATTGTGACAGCAGATAATTTTTAGCAGAGAATGTCGTTTTACCTTTCGACAACACAAAGTCATCGATAGCACCTTCGATCTCACCAGCGAGTTCGTGTGCTTTCTCATCCATGCGTTGCTGAATGGAGATAACATTAGTGGGTTTAACCACTTCTGTTTTCTTCTCCTTAACGACTTTGTATTTAACGACAAGTGCTTCAACAGTGTTGTCGATAAAATCAACGTGCTTGTCTGTGAGGAATTGCTCACGAGTCTTCAGACGACAGATGATTGCCAGCTGTCGGATTTCTGAATCGCTTGCTTTGTTGATAGCCAGCACTTCTGCTTTCTTGCCAAGTTTGGCAAAGTATTCCAGAGCAAACTTCCGAAGTTGTTTCTCGGTTGCATGCTCTGTATACCATGACAGTGCTGAATTGAGACTGTTGTTGTAGTTGTCAAGAGTGACACTAGGTTCATTAGCCATCGTTTCCTTGCGGGATGCAAGGATGGCATGACCTTTAATACGACGTTTCGTTGTTGCCATAGGTTTGTAACCTCCATTAATAGTATATATTATACATCAAAAGGGAATTAAAGACAACAACTATTTGCAAATAACCCCACAGGGTGTAGGGTTATTTCGATGTGACTTTCTCGTACAGTTCCACAAACTCTTCATGATCTGCAACTTCTTGTGCAAGATTTTGCTTGTGAAAAGTTTTTGCAATCTTGGAGATAACTTTCTTTGGAATCTGTAGTTGATCTGATTGATCTTTTACAATTTCCTTAATCAAATCACGCTCTGCTTCCATGCGTGTCATTGAATTGGAAATTTCTTGCACTGCTTTCTGCAGATCTTGTTTTTGTTCAGGTGTGATGTTCATCATTTATCCTTATTCACAGTTACGTTAGCCCTAAATGCCAACGGAATTAAAAATGCAGCCAACCAAGTTTCAAGTGTATATGGGATCGCCAATGCAGGAAATAGAGTATTCAGTGACCAAATAAAAGCAATTGGTGCACCGAAAAGAACTGCAACTGCTAAAAGCAGAATAATCAAAATATTGGTATTGGTAGGTTTCAAGTTAATCATAAATCAAATCTCACTTCTTTGATTGAGTCCCAGCGGAACGACCTCCACTCTTGTTTTTCTTCATCGAAGACCCTAAGTGCGGATCCAGAAGTCTCGCTATTTGTCTCTTTCGATTGAGGCTGTTTCTCTGAGGGAATTCTTGATTCGCTGAGGGTACATCGCATTTCTCGTTCTGTACCATCTTTCTTGGTAAACACAACGCACAAATTTTTTGCAGAGTTATCATGGAGTAGTCCTCTTAACCATTCTTGAAATTCAGGTGTTTGATTGGCTGGTATTGTTTTCATCATGTCTCGCTTTCAAATCATTAACAATTGGCATAAAAAATTCTGTAAATTCTCTTTGTGTAAAGAAGTATGTGTGTCCATTATCAACAATAACTTTACCATTTTCGTCAGTTAGTTTTTGTTTAACGCTGAACTCAATGGTCTCATAAGACGTGCCTACATTATGCTCTTTAAATGTAATAGTTCTCATCAGACCTTCTCGATAGATCTCATACGTTCTGTTCATAAGACTCCTTTTTGTGTTTAGGGTTGCGAATGTACTTAACCTTACTCTCCACTGTACGCATGCGATACTTTGGAGTGCGAAGATCCTTTGCAATAGGATTTCTAGGTTTGAGAGTCTTATTATACATGGTTTACCTTTGTAAAGCAAATTTCTTTAATACTTCCTTTGCGTCTTTATATTGTGTCTGTTCAATCGTTTCTTCTGCATGAGCAAGGATGATCATTTCTTGCAAGTAATCTGCAAGTTTCTGGTCTTCCTCATCCAGTAAATTATACCACTCGAAAAATTCTTCTTCAGTTTCCAGAGTCCACATATGATCGAGCATTTCGACTTCATATTGTGAAAGGTTATTTATCTGAATCATCTTATGCTACTCCATGTTTTCAGTTTAGTGCGTTTCTTCTCTGACGCATCAACCACGTTTTCCCAACGAATCAAACCCTTCTCACGCATTAGATCAAGCATACAAACCAAGTCACCAACTTCTTCTTCGAGTCGGTCTTTGTTGGTACGACCTTTGTGTTCAGAGTCGAATCCAAATCGAAAAACTTTACTAATTGCCTGTGTTACTTCTGCACATTCTTCTTGTGCAATTAGCAATACTTCTTTATCAATCTCATTCATTACATCACCCTATAAAAAACACCAAACATATAAACTGCTAACAGTCCAGCGTTCACTACAATCAGACTTTTCTCTTTCATCCGAATTGCAGCCCACAACCACACCAGTGCACCTGCATTGAACAAATACACATTCAATGGGTCAATAGCCAGTGCGGTAGCAACTGCACCAGCAATCGTCAGTGCAGTTCCTACCCATTTCAAAATCTCTGTCATTTAACTTCCTCAACAGTCACACGATAAATTTTACCATTTCTGTCTACAACAGACAGAGTTTTCTTTGTAGAAAGAAACTGTCCATCATCGGACAAGTCCCATCTAGTTTTCCCAACATTATCAATATGTGAGAACATTTTGAGGGAGTCATCCTTCAAAGAGTCGCTAATCACTTTAGCGATGTAATCACAGTAAGCCAACATATTAACCCCAATCTTTCTTATCACCATACTGTTCATTGTAATCATAACCAGCATGATATGCTTCAATTTCCTCTGGTGTCAAATCAGTAATTTCTTGACTTGTACCAGTTCCACCTACATAGTAATGTGGACGACGACCACGATGATAGTAAGAATCAGCAGATCCACGATCGAATGCTCCACCATGTCGTTCATCATATTGTTTACCATTATAAAATCCGTATTTCATATTCACCTCAACTGTTAATTGTATCAAAGGGAGAAAAGTTTTCCAACTCGTAAGCATGTGACATCATCTCATACTGCTTTTCCAACTCAAGATTGAGCAACTCTTCTTCCAACTCATCAGCGTATTCATTCATACGCTGTTCTGCTTCCTCTTGTGCAATCTCAACACAAACCAGATTGATTTCTTCAAAAGACATTATACACGCTCCATCGCTTTAGTGCCAGAGTACATAAAACCAAGACCAACGATTGCAACTGCAACCTGCTCCAACAACGCATCAGGTACTGTGTCCATACCACCAACAGCACCGAACACTAGAAAGAAACCGATAACGAGACGAATAGAACCTTTCATTGCAACTCCTTTTTCACTTTTCATACTTCTATTATGCCCTAATTTGCAATTAAAGACAACAACTTTTTGCATGAAAAAACCCCTGTATCTAACAGGGGTTGCACGTGAAAGTAAGTTAGTACTTACTTACTAAGTCCTCCGATGACCATGTATGGTAGGTAATACGCTTGTATCGCCCACCACACCCAAAAGTCGAAAGGATTAATCATTTCTAAAGTTTCTGTGAGTCGGATCTCCAGGCTCTAGTTCTGGCATCTGAGTCATTAATTGAGGTGGAGTACCCATACCAAAACCAGTAGCACCACTTGCAATTCCACTTACCATACCACCAATTGCTGCACCCATTGGTCGTGGTGGAGTACCACCTGCTGGTGGTGTTGGTGTAGTTGGTGATGGTGGACGAGTCCACCCTGCATTTGCTGCCTTTAGTGCCTCTTTCTGTGCTTCCTTATCACCACCTGCAAGCATAATACCTGATAGAGTACCAGTCAAGAATGTAGCAATAGGGATGATCAACTCAAAGAACTTCTGGTCGATAGGACTAATAGCGTTTAATGGTTGTGTCACGAAAATAATAGAATATAGAACCACAAACACGATTCCTGTTAATGTTAGTGCTAAACAAATTCCAATAAAGAATTTTAGACGAGCCATTAACTGCTCTTCTGTATACATGAATACTGGTTCGCTCATTTGCAATTCACTCCTGTAGTTGGTGTTGGTGCACTAGGTGTACCTTGTGGTAATTGATCTGGTGGAGGTCCAAGTCTTGGATCTCTACCACCCTTAAATACATGCTCTGGACATGTTCGTGTCACATCACATAGTGGTTTTTGACAAAAGTCTTTGTCCCAATTTTTTGGATCTTGGCATGGATAACGAAAACGATCGCCACCAAAATACGCCAATCCAATAGGTAACAGTAATAACAGTATTACCCACTTGAATAATTTTTTATCATTCATCCCGACTTATCCTTATAATTATTTGGCTAATGGATTGTCTAGTGCTTTTTGAATTTTATTATCTATTTCTTTGCGTACTTGACGCATGTCTTGTTCAGTCTCTCTTGTCAACTGTTTGTTATCACGCTCAACTTGTTCAACCACTTTTTCTAAACGACGAATGTCATTCTTCAAATCATTTTTAATGTCACGAGTGTAATCAGTTGTCTTCTGAGAATTTTCTTCAATCACAGCTAGACGCTTATCAAACTCTGATAGATCTGGGGCAACGTATTTCTCAATTCTTGTTTTCATGTCTTGATAAGACTTGTAAACCTCAAACGCTCCGTACAGACCACCGAGTATAGACGAAACAATAGTGAATGCAACCATTAGTTTCGCTGGTGTAAACTCATATCCACCGATGCTAATGACTGTGTCTTTGCTAGCAAATTTCTTTACATTTGACTCAAACTCATCTACCTTCTTGTTTAAATCTACCTTTTCTTCCATACCTTCCTTCTTCCTTAGTTGGACAGAGGATTGTCCAACGCTTTCTTAATTTTATCATCTACTTCTCGACGTAATGCACGAATTTCACTTGTTGTCTCTTTTTGGTTTCTAACCAACTCTTGATTTACTTCTTTCACGCTTTGATCAGTATATCTACGCACTTCTTTAATAGTTGCGTCATTATCACGCTTCATTTGATTCAGCGTAGTATCATTCTCACGTTTGATCTCTTTAATTGCCAAATCAGTATCTCTTTGTGCTGTTTTAGTAGATCTTTCTACGTTTTCAACAACACCTTCTAATCTACGAACATCGTTCTTTAGATCGTTTTTAATGTTATCTGTGTACTCAGTCATTTTGCTAGTGTTAGCATCTAGCACTTCCATCTTTTTGTACAACTCAGATAAGTCAGGACTTACATACTCAGCAATCTTTTTCTTCATGCCTTGATAGTCCTTGTAAACTTCGAATGCGCCATAGAGTCCACCAAGAATAGAGGACACTAATGTAAATGCTACCATTAATTTTGCTGGTGTAAATTCATAACCACCAATACTAATAACTGTATCAGCACTGGCATACTTTTTAACTGCAGCTTGAGCATCGTCAATCTTTTTGTTGACGTCTTTAATTTCTTCTGGCATTTTACTTCCTTAATCCCAATGACCTTTTGCTCGCTTTATTTGTGTAGATGGTCGTTGTTGTGGTTTTTTAATTTTTGGTAAATTTAATCTATCTTTTAACTCGCTTAACAAATATGCGACATACAATGATAAACCCAAAGATATAACTGCTAAAAAATAAGCAACAAACGCTATCTCCATAATTACCTCTTATACTGAGATTCTGTCATCTCATTATGTAATCTATCTGTAGCACCAAATAATCCACGACTCACTCTAGCATTGTCTACAGTTCTTTGATTGTTGTAGATTGTAAATGGTTGGTATCCACGACCATCAGGTATAAATGCCTTTCCGTAAGTATCAAATCCTGGAGTGAATCCCATTGCTGCAATAACGACATTCTGCACAGCCTTTTGTGCTTCAAAGTTCTGCGCAGTTTCCATTTCCTTTTGTGCTTCTTTGCCTTTTTCTACAGCTTGTTGTTTTGCTGCTTCTGCTCTTCGCTCAGCAATTTCTTGTCTTGCTGTTTTTTGAGTTCCAGAACCTTGCGAATCCGATTTAGTACTTGCATTCTGCGCACTTTGAGTAGTGCTTCCGCCAGCATTCCCATCTTGTTTCTTCTCCTCTTGTTTTTCCTGCTTTCGTTCAGCAGCAACAGCAACTGTCGTAGTAGATGGACCACCACTTGGTTGTGCTAGTTGTACTGGTGCTGCAGGAGCAGCTGCTGCAGATGTAGAAGTTGTTGGGCTACTAATTGCTTTATCTACATTGCTATCTCCAGTTTTTGATACACTGGTAGAAACTGTACCATCAGAACTAATAGAAGCAACTGCCTCTGTTTTACTTGCGCCACCACCACCAGCTGTAGGAGTAGAAGATATTGGATTGTATCCAGGACACAAATTATTTGATTGTGGGTTAGTTGAGCATGAAGCGAGTGCTGTTGTGTAATTAGGGCAGTAAGAATATGTTAATGGATTATTTGAACACACTTGAGTAGCTGTGCTGTATCCTGAACATAGGATATTACTTAATGGATTAATTGAACATTGATTTTGTGCAGTCTGATATCCCTCACATGTTGTAGAATAGAGAGGGTTAATCGAACATTGATATGCCAAATAGGCAGATGCATATCCAGGACAGTTTACGTCATAAAGAGGATTTAGTGTACACTGTTGGCTATAATAAGCTGCAGCGTATCCAGGACATGATGGATTATATAATGCACTGATAGTACATTGAGCACTAAAGTATCCAGGACATGATGGAGATGACAAAGGATTAGTTGTACATTGATCAGCAATGGTTTCATTCACTGACCAATTCTGTAAAGAACTTCCAGGAATTCCTCTACCATAATAAAATTGCTGCATTTGACCAAGAGAAATATCACCAGTAATACCAGCTGTCACGTTTTGATTTTGTATATTAATTAAATTGTATGTCGCACCTATAAATCCAGTAGGTCTAATCTCTAAACTAAATGTGTTCAGATTATTCATATTGCTAATTTCAGCAATATTATTCCAAAAGTATCTTTGATAAGTTGTTGTACCTTCAGTTCTAAATGTTGATGCTGCCACTGGATATAAGTCAGTCCAAAGTGGAGCAATCATATAATTAAACTGTGGTCCAAGTTGAGTGTTTCCAGGAACTAAATTTAAACCCTCACAGCAGTATGCCCACTGTCCTGGATTATATGTTGATCCTTGAATCGGAACTGCTGGATCTAAAAACGAAACTACTCCATTAGAATGCATCCAAGAGTTTGTGAATGTTCTACCATAAAATGGAAAACCAAATTGTAGTGGAACATGCACATTTGTGTCATCATAGAATGTAGGATTTGTTACAACTGGAGTTTGTGCGTTAGAGTAAGAGAATGAGCAGAATGATAGCACCAATGCCCCAACCCATCTTGCTACCGTTTTCTGGATTCTGCTCATTTTTTACTTTGGGGGTTCTTGTGAGACTGTGTCTCTATTAATAACAGGTGGACGTGTTGCATAGTGTCCAACATTTTCTTTCTTAACAGAATCTAAAACACCACGCTTTTCCCATTCTGTTCTAGCCTGTTCGCCAATTTTACCCTCAACTGGGCAAGGTGTTCCAGCAGCTATCATTGCTGTGAAAATACGCTCATCTTGGCATAATGTAGCAACTGCAGCTACCTTCATACCCATATCGAATAGATTTTTTGCTAGTTTGATTCTTTCGCAATTCATATCTCGCATTGTACCACCCATGGAGATACCAAGAATCTGTGTTTGAACTGCGCCCGATGCTGCTACCGCACAGACATCGTTATTGATAGTTGTGATTGCAGGAGCCACCGCAGTAGGTGGTGGAGATTTGATTGTTGTTTCTGATGTAGAGTTTGTTGTGCTTCTAGATGTCGAGTCAGTCACAATGGGCTGAGCCACTGCAGGAGATAAAACCATGATAAAAAGCACTCCAACGAGTAACTTTTTGATCATTTTTAAAAACCTTTTTTGTTAGTTATGACAGGATCGCTGTCTACTATTATTTAGGATTCTTAGGTTTATCTTGCAACTCTTCCACTTCTTTTTCAATACTTTTAGTACCTAGAAGTGTTTCTTGAACTTTTTTGAGGAATGCTTGAGTTTTTGTTGGTTTTAATTCTTCTTCTGATACTGGAGTTATTCTTCGACCAGCAGAGTCATATTCAATCTTTTTAACACGTTCATATAACTCTGGTTCCCAATCTTTCGTTGGTTCGTCTATCTTAATCTCTGGTATCTCATCTTCATCAGATGATTTTACGACTATATTTTCTTCTACTTTAATCTCTTCTGTAAGATTAATTTCTTGCTTTTCTTTCTCTGTGGGTTTTTCACCAACATCAGCAATCCATGGATCTTCTTTATAAGTTTCAACAGGTTCTTTTTTAAAGAACGAAGTCCAATCTTTTTCGATTAAAGGTGGTAGTTCGTCTTTGTCTTTCTTTAGTTGCCAGTTTGCAGCAACTAACATAAGAACAGCAAGAGGATCAAATACTAACACAATCATGATAATAACCCAACGGACAGCCTTTTCAAGCAAATCAGCATCTGGGTTATCACCATAGATTAGTGCAGCAATGTATTTAATTGGTCCTACTTCTGCTTCGACTTTACGGACTTCGGCTGCGATTGGCGCACGTTCTTCTTGGTACTTGGCGATTTTGGTTTGGGCTGCTCCGATTTCGTTGAGGAGTTTGTTTCGTTCGGCTTGCTGTCCTCTACGGATAGCGATGGAACGCTCTGTGCCTCTGGCGTCTTCTGTTCTTGAGATGGTTTGATCAACCTGTTTATCCAATTGCGCAATTGCTGTACGAGCTGCATTTATATTCTCCTTTTCTGTTTTAATTTTCTCATCAATCAGCGACAATTTAGCTTGAACATCTCCAGTAGGAATTGCTTGGTCTAAGTGTGCTTTTGATAAGAAACCGAAGATGCCCATCGAAGTGAGTAACATTAAAACAATTAGGGCAACTGTGAAGTATGCCTTCATAAATCTTGGGATTTCTCTCCAAGATCTATAAAGCCACGATGCGACTACGAGTTTCGATGCTTCTAACAACGAACCCATAATAGCAATTGGGATTGCTGCTGCAGCAAAGATGGCGATCAGACCTGCTACTGCATAATATGCAGCAACAGCAGAAAGCGACAATGCGACAGCGAACAGTAAATAGGTCATAGTTTGTTTAAAATATGAGATCCGTGAATACGACACATAATGTTATTATTGTAATAGTCAGTGCTCTCTAATACTTTTCTCGCAAATTGTTCTCGTGCTTCGATATAAGAACACTCTGCTTTGGATTTACAAAAGTACAAAATTTCTCGAGTGAAGTTTTCCTTCCCAAGAGACTCTACATCTTTATTTAGTTCTATAGACGATCCGTAGTATTCCAACCAGTCGGAGTCTATTTTAGAACGAACACGTTTCTTCTTTTTCGTGCCGTCTTTTTTCTTGACAGTTTTATATGTTGTCTTAGAAAACTTTGCTAATTTCTTTCCAACATATTTGCGATGATTGGTTAGATTCGTAATTAGATAAA
>Ga0222713_10005852_pt1 | contig 11840 bp, 24 predicted proteins | sample C33_649DmetaG_FD_165061 | JGI IMG/M metagenome (GOLD analysis project Ga0222713, IMG submission 165061) | Estuarine water microbial communities from San Francisco Bay, California, United States - C33_649D | ecosystem: Environmental > Aquatic > Marine > Unclassified | place: USA: California...
GACTATTACGAGCGGCAGCTCACTAACGCAATCAAGGAGATGAAGTAATGGCAACGCGTTCTAGCATCGCAATGGCAACTGGTGAAGGCATTCGCAGCGTGTATGTGCATTGGGATGGGTATCCTTCAGGTGTCGGCGCCACTCTGGACTTGCACTATCAGGATGCCGACAAGCTCTCGGAGTTGATGGATCGTGGTGACCTGTCGGTGTTGGCTCCTGAGATTGGCGAGGGCAACAGCTTCGATCCTGGGAAGCGGAACGAGGATGTCTGCTTGTTCTATGCCGACCGTGGCGAGGAGTCGCCCGCTGTGATGCATCAGAACATTGGCGAGTGGCTGGAGTATCGCAAGAATAACTGGTGCGACTATGGGTATTTCTGGAATGGCAATCGGTTTCTGCACTACACTCTCAACAAGTAAGGAGAACAATATGTACCTCAGCACTGTGGTGCGCGACTTGTCCGACCATCAGCTCCGTGCACTCATTCTGGAACTGGATGAGATGCGCCTGGGTCTGGCAATAGGCTCGGAGCAGTTTCGGTTCATCACTGCCGAGCTGTGCGTGGCTCACGACGAGTGGTTCCGTAGGGAGCAGGATTACACTTCCAACCTGGTAATGAACTAATGGTAAATCGTAACGTGGTAGGGTTTGTGAACATCTCGGACGTGCTGGAGCATCTTGGGTATTCCGAGGATGAGCAGGATGAGATTCTGGATGCTGGGTTCAGCAACGTCACTTGGGGAGATGCTGTTTACACGTTGATTGGCAACAAGTTTGCCTTGCATTGCCTTCACGCTGGCAACGTGTACCTGGACAATCCTCTGGCTGAGGATGCCATCAATATGCGATATTGGGAAGTGGTGGGACAGGATGATTACATCAACATGGAGACGTACCGATGAGCTACGAGGAATACATGGAGAACCGCAGCAAGCGTGATATGATTCAGGATGATTACATTTCCCGGATCATTGATGGAATGAGCATGGCGGAGCTGTGCCAGTATATGTTTGACAAGCTCACCGAGGAGCTGAATGAGCTGAGCGACGAGCAGCTGCTGGAGCAAGTCTCCGAGTATTACCCTGACCTTCTGGAGGAGAAGTAACATGGCGAAGACCTATCGCATCATCCTGGAATACACCACCACAGAGGATATGTCTAACTGGATGTTTGGCCCCGAATATTGGGATTGGCCTGAGCTTCTTGACCTTGACGCAACCCGTGAGACCTTTGGATTGGTGTCTGTGGCGCGGTTGCCTGAGGTGAACCAGGACCATCTGTCATTCATCAACCAATTTGCGGAGGCGAACTAACATGCAAGGCATTTACGAGGGTGAGGAGTATCGGCAGGCCATGAAGGAAGCCCAGGAGGAGTTTGACGCCTGGGAGCGGAACAAGCGCCGGGATCATAAGATGACCAAAGAGAAATACAAGGCGCAGCGTCTGGCAAAGCTGCATATGATGGAGATGCTAGCCCGCTAAGTTGTTGATTTACAAGCACTTAGCGGTGCTTGACAAATGGTGAAAAAACCATTAAATTGCATAGCATAACACTCAAGGAGACGTATGAAGCTGCTAGGAACTGCCAACACCAAGACCATGAAGGGCGAGAAGCTCGGGTATCACACCTACATCATGCACCTGGCTCCGTCCACTCTGTCGGGCTATCAGGTGTGTCCTTCAGCGAGCGCTGGGTGTTCGTTCGCCTGCCTGAACCTGAGCGGCATGGGTCGGTTCAGCAACGTTCAGGCAGCTCGCATCGCCAAGACCAAGTGGTTTTTCCAGGATCGTGCTGCGTTCATGGCTCAGCTGGTGAAGGAGATTGAGGCGGCCATCCGGAAGAGCACCAAGCTTGGGTTCACTCCTGCATTCCGCCTGAATGGTACCAGTGACATTCGGTGGGAGATTTATCCGGTGATTCGCAATGGCATCCAGTATCGTAACGTGATGGAGGCGTTCCCGACCACGCAGTTTTATGACTACACCAAGATTGCCAATCGTCGTGACATTCCAGCCAACTATCACCTCACCTTCAGCCGTAGCGAGGTGAACGAGGTGGAGGCTCTCTCGGTCATCAGCATGGGTACCAACGTGGCGGTGGTGTTTGACACTCTGCCGGACACCTGGCACGGGTGGAAGGTGATTGACGGTACCGAGACGGATCTCCGATTCCTGGATGAGTCCCGGGTCGTGGTGGGTCTCAAGGCGAACGGCAAGGCGAAAAAGGATGCCTCAGGGTTCGTGGTGTCGGGTGCCGTGTCGGATCTGGTGACGTTGACCCGAGCCGCCTAAGGCGACAGTGGTGTCGTGATACTGTCGCTATTGACTTTCTGACCATTTTCAATTAATTTAAAAGACACTCCAAAACAAGGATAGCAAATGTCTCTCCAGATTAAGCGCCGTGGTCGTCCCTCAAAGGCTATGTTGGCAGAGCGTGCCGCCAAGGCTACTGTCAAGGCGCGCACCGATATCGAGGTGCTTACTGACCTCAAGGATCGTTTCGATATGTTGGGCAAGCTCACGCATGGTGCCATTTCTAGCAACATTCGGAGCATGGTGGTGACGGGTGCCCCGGGTGTGGGCAAGACTCACACCGTGACCACCATTCTTGACCGTATCCCTGAGCAGCGCCGTGAGACGGTGAAGGGTGCGCTCAGTGCTGTGGAGCTCTACAAGCTCGGGTACCGGATGCGCAAGCCTGGGTCCGTGATTGTTCTGGATGACGCCGACTCCATCTTCACCGACGAGGATGCCTTGAACATCCTGAAGGCGTTGTGTGACAGCTCGGCCATCCGGCGTGTCTCTTGGCTCAAGGATTCTGCCACCCTTCGGCAGGATGATGTCCCGCAGGCGTATGATTTCCATGGGTCGTTCATCTTCATCAGCAACCTGGATTTCCAGAAATATGTGGACCAGGGTGGCAGCAAGTATGTGGCTCACTTCGAGGCGCTGATGAGCCGGAGCCTGTATCTGGATCTGAGGTTGCATGACCGTCAAGCCATCTCACTCTGGGTGGAGCACATCGCCACTGCTGGCAAGATGTTTGAGCGTGAGGGCATCACTGCATCCAAGGGTCGTGAGATTCTGGAGTTCCTGAAGCAGCACCGTGATGACCTTCGTGAATTCAGTCTGCGCACCGCCATGAAGGTGTGCCAGCTCATGAAGTCCCACCCGGAAGATTGGAGCCGGATGTCTCGTATCTTACTGTGTCGCTAACCAACAAGGAGAACATTATGCGGAAGCTGGATGTGTTGAAATTGGAACTGTTGCAAGAGCGGATGAAGGAGTTGGAGGAGGAAAGGATGCAGGTGTCCCAGGAGATATTGCTCCTAGAGCAGGATCTCATCAAGGCGCTAGAGAAGGATCCCAGGACTCTGAATAAACGCAAGTAGGGCTATAACCCGACTATGGAAATCTCTAGTCGGGTTTGGTCATGAGGACGACATAAACCCCCCATTGTCATGTTTCTTTTTCATGATGGTTTTCTTTACACTTTTCCGGAGCAATATATGAAAAAATTTTTCTGCGCAATTTTCCTGTTCAGCACCCTGGCCTGTGACCCTGTAATCACACAAGTGGAATCTCCTGCCGACATCCAGGAACTTCTTGTCATCATAGAAAGCAACACTCCCTGGACCGGGAAAATTGACACATTCACTGTGTCTGGTGACAGCATTCATTGGTTCCGTGTCCGGAAGTCTCACAACACCCCGATTTGCTGGAACATACAGAAAACCCAGATGCTGGGCATGATTCGTGCATATGCCAGTACCACGAATTTTCAATATGGATGGAGATTGGAAGATGCCAGATATCCCATGTGGAGTGATAGTTCAACCACCATTCCCTATGGTACCATTCGTGGATGCACACCGTGATGTACATCATCTTGGCATATCTGGTTTTGCTTGGGCCCTACATGATGATGAATGCCCATCATTATCCTGAGCCTGTCGTGAAAACCAGCATGATGATGAGCATGGTGATTGTGGCAACCAGTGTGTTAATGATAATGTTTTCTGTATTGTATGGCATCATTCTTTTCTTCTGGAGATAGTATGCGTAATCAACGAAAAAGCTATGTTTACACCGCCTACGCCAACAACTATAAATATAGTACAGTGGTGTACGCCACAAGCATTAAACAAGCTCGTCAATATGGATATTATGAAGCCAAGAAGGTGATGGGGAAATGTGCCGTGATTCGACGAGATAGCATCGAGGACATGAAATGAAAATCCCGGATTTACTGGAAATTGCCGTGGCATGGAAACGTGCCGCCAATCCCACCGAAGAACAACAGAAAAATGCCGAACATCGGTTATCCATTTGCGATGGATGTGAACATAAAACATTTAGCAAATTGTCCAGAACCTTTATTTGCAGTGCCTGTGGGTGTCCCTTAAGCAAGAAAGTATACACACCCAAAGGACCTGAAGCTTGTCCAGAAAATAAATGGCATATGTAAACGCCAACATCCCGGTGATGAGTTGTTTCGTCCGAGGTGAATATCTACAAAATCATGAACAGGGCCACGGGGAATTTTATCCTTGCGTGGCCTTTGGTGTTATCAGTCGTCCTGGAGAAGCCACCTTATTCACCATCTTGATGGAAGATGGGGGTGTTTGGTGGGGTGTCCCTGTCAGTGCCTTGTGCTGGAAGCACTGTGAGCCACGACCCTTGGAGCAATTGCAACTTTGGAACAATTTCAGTTACAACGTGACCGTCACCACGTTTGCTGCGTTATCTGGATTAACCTGCGTGTATTATGATAGAGACAACATGAAACATGCCGGAGAATATTTGTTTACAATAGATTGGGCCCAAGGAGATTACAACGAGCTGCGATATGGATATGCCGAGACACCTGACAATCATAAATGTGGTCATGTGATACGATTGGAGTCAGGACATTTCGCTATACAACCCAACAACAGAATGCGTTTCTTTGACCCCAGCTTCACGGTGAAGAAAGACTTGGTGGTGCATCGCCTCATCAATCACACCACATATCGGGTGGAAAACACCCCTAAATATTCCACAGAAGATAGCAACCGTTTCTACTACGACATCATAAACAATGGCCAGTAATTTAGCAGCTAGAGAACTTCTAAAAGAACCAGGCAAAAGAAAAGATAGAATTGAAGTGTTTCTCAAAAAGCTGGAGGAAGGAGAAACCTTTAAAACGATAACTGGTGGACAAGTGAAGTTGAAGCACACAACACATTTGGAATCTGTGTTGCGCCGAGCTCAAAAAGATAGACGCGCGGTAAATGCAAAAGAATTGGATGCCATGCCGTTAGTCACCATTCCTGCCAGTGCGGGTCCTGTATATCTCCGTGATTTAGCGAAATCCACAGAATTTGGAGGAAGTGGTGCAGGTGCCAACACAAAAGTTCAAGAATCTGCCAGTGCCTTGTATACTGCAGCTAGATTTAGCAGTAGATCCTCAACATTTCGTTATACTGATGAAGTGTTGGAAAAGGCGTTGTCTGATGTGGACCTAGGCACGTTTCAAGAAACAGAAAAGTTGATGAGCAAATCATTGAGTAACGAATGGCAGGTATCTTGCATTAAAACAGCTAATGCAATATATGCCAAATATGGTACTGCTGGAAAACGATACACTTTTCATCGTGGTAGCAGCTGGGTGAAAAAGGTTGAGAAAACTTTTTCTATGCTTAATAAACAACTAGATGAAGATGATAAATTTACTCAAATTAATAAATGGACACCTGCCGACATTTGGATGGTGGAGGATGGTTTCACTTTTCCTGATGTCAAAGACATCCTTTCATTCAATCAAGAAATACTTAAAGCTATAAAAAACAAAAAAGCCATTGGTGTAAGTTTAAAGCAAGTGAGTGCACAAAGCAGCAAGGCAGTAATTGATGAAGTGAATTTCACAACAAAACGTCCTAACGTTCAATATCATAGCTATACTGTTGATGGACGTGGTAATAATTTTTTCAGTAACACAAATGTTCAAATAGCATTCAGTGTGGATGGTACGTTGCAATATCGTACATTTGGTTCCGATGATGACAAACCCATTTATTCAGGAGAAATTATTATAAAAGGATCAGCAGCACGACATGGTAAAATTGGGTTGGGTGAAATTTCAAAATTCTATCGTTTGTTAACCCGGGACACAGCACCCCAATATGATACCATTAGAAGAGCATTGTCAAGTCCTACCTCCCGCGATAAATTTTTCCGAGACTGGCATCGAATGGCTCTGACCCTCAGTAGTGATTCCACTATATCCGATTATAAAAAATTCTATGACCGTGCCGCCAATCATCCAGGAAAGCTGTTGTTCATTTTCAGTAAATATATTGGTACGTACATTCTATACCATTTACTACAAAAACACCGTTCAGATAAAACCATTATGACACAATTCATATCTAAATGTTATTTGGCGGCATCATCTCAAACACCATTGTCAGCACCATACATTAAAGTACATTAGGGCTTGACAAAATTCTGAAACACCGTTATATTTCATCTGTATCTTTCACGGAGAAAAATATGCGTACCTGTGCTCGGTGTAAGTCGTTCATTCCACAATCCCGGTTGGATGTTCTACCTGATACACAAACCTGTGTCAGTTGTTCAGGTGTCCAGAAATATGTGGGTGCCATGGTGTATGACCATAAAACGGCAGGTCGTGTGGTGTTTGTCCGTCCTGAGAACAAAGAAGCTGTCCATACCTTAACCCGGTTCGTGAACCGAGGTCGATAATGAATATCATAGTTACCGATTCTGCATTATCTGAATTACGCCGCGCCAAAGAAAATGATGTACAATACATTCGCATGGGTGTGTTGCCTGGCGGATGTTCAGGCTTCAAGTATACATTACAACTTGAAGATGCCACCACGGAAGATGATGTCATTGTGGATGTTGCCGATGACATTAAACTTCTTGTGGATCCTTTTTCCATTCAATATTTGGATGGATTGAATCTTGACTACATATCTACGTTAGAAGCCTCAGGCTTTAAATTTTCCAACCCTAATGCCACAGGTGGTTGCGGTTGCGGGAGCAGCTTCAGCGCCTAAGAGAATATTATGATTCGTCATGCAGACATTGTTGTGGATTTACAGGCAGGTGACACAGGTAAAGGCAAAGTCTCACATTGGCTTGCCAAGAATTTCAAATATGATGCTGTGCTTCGATACAACGGCGGCGCTAATGCTGGTCATACCATCTATCATAACGGACAAAAGGTGGTGACACATCAAGTGCCTGTGGGTGTGTTTTATGGCATCCCTAGCATCATTGGTGTGGGATGTGTTGTAAATATTCCGAAACTTCGTGATGAGATTGAGATGTTGAAACATCTTGGATTTGAAGCTCCCATCATGATTGATGGACGTTGCCATATCACGACAGAAAAACATTTGGAAGAAGATGGTACTGATACCAAGATTGGCACCACTCGCCAAGGTATTGGGCCCACATATCGTGACAAATATGCCAGAACAGGTGTTCGTATTAAAGATTTTCTGAAATACAATAGCTGGGACATTCCCTACGACATGATTGACACCTATCAGTATTTTCATGGTGACAACCGAGAAATGAATGTGTTGTGTGAAGGTGCACAAGGATTTCAAATTGACATTGATTGGGGTGATTATCCTTATGTCACCAGTTCACATTGCACTTCTGGCGCCGTGGCATTGAATGGTGTCCCTCCCAGAACCTGGAGAAGTGTATATGGCATCATGAAGGCGTATGAAACCTATTCAGGATTTAAAACACACTTCACAGAAGAATCACCCATCTTTGAAAAGATTCAAGAAGTGGGACAAGAATTTGGTGCCACAACTGGAAGAAAGCGACAAGTCAGATGGTTACATCTTGACGGCGTGATTCAAGCCTTGTATATTAATGATGTGACACATCTCATCATCAACAAAGTGGATGTGTTGGAACAAGTGAATGGCTTCGGTGTGGTGTTCCGTGGAACAACTCATAGATTCCATACATCTTATGAATTTCAAAAATTTGTGGAAGATACCATTCGTTGGCATTATCGTGGTGATTTACACAGCATAACATGGTCCAGAACTCCGGAGGGAGTATGAGAATTCTAGTGATGGGACTTCCTGGCTCAGGCAAGTCCACGTTGGCAAAGGTGTTGGCAGAAAAGTTGAATGCTGTATATCTGAATGCCGATGACATTCGAAAGCAATACAATGATTGGGATTTTTCCGAAGATGGAAGAGTTCGGCAGGCCCAGCGCATGGCAGATTTGGCTTGGGTGGCCGAGGATTATGAAAAGCATGTGGTGGCGGACTTTGTGTGTCCCACAGAACAAACTCGGCGCCGTTATAGTGCCGACTTCACCATTTTCATGGACACCATTCAAGAAGGACGCTTTGAAGATACCAACAAGGTGTTTGAACGTCCCTTGCATCCTGATGTGGTGATTTCACAATGGGGTGATGTTGAAGAACAAGTGAAGGATATTATGTGGCGCATCAACATGGGTGTTGCCTTTAGTCATCAGAAGCCTACAGGATTGATGATTGGAAGATTCCAGCCATTTCATCCTGGTCACAAGAAGTTGTTTGAGAAGATTTTAGAAAAGCAAGGGCAAGTGATGATTATGGTTCGTGATACACATGGATTGGATGACAAGAATCCATTTGCCTATGCTGAAGTAGTGCAAGGCATCAACAAGGAACTTCATGAATATCGCAATAAATATATCATTGTCCAGGCGCCTAACATCTGCGGCGTTTACTATGGGAGGGATGTCGGATATGAAGTTGAAAGAATTCACTTGGATGCGGAAACTGAGAGCATTTCTGCGACTGATATTAGGAAAAAGATGGCTGAGCAATAGAGTGTTGTTTGCCAAGGCCATCATCTATCGTTTCTTTTCAGTTGGTGCCACATTTCTAATTTCTTTTGCTGTTACCGGAAGTTTTCAAGTTAGTTTAAGCATTTCTGCATTGGATTTCATTGGAAAGACATTGTTGTATTTTGTGTTTGATGTCAGTTGGAACAACCTGATAAAGAGAATGTAATGTATTGTATTTTTCATCTCCCAAGATGTGGCTCACATTACTTACATAGCTTGTTGAACACAAGTTTGAGTTTATTGAATCCAATTCACATGAAAGATGACATTGAGCCTTTCAATCCTGCGTTCAATACAACACAATCAATACAAGAAAAATATCAAGAATTCATTTCTAGAACCCCCCATCCTGTTGTGAAAATGGTGATTAATCATTATCCAGAATTGGCTGAAAATTTTCTGTCGCATCCAGGATACACAACGTTGTTCATTAAACCCAAGAATTACAGAAAACGTTTATTAAAAGCTTTAGTAGAAAAACACTTCAAAACTTATAGTGGCGGTTCAGATAGAAAGAAAGTTAGAGAACCTTTCATTGGAACCCTAGAATTTTCTGATGAGCTGATTCGAGAAAGATTTGTTCATTATACAATACATATGAAGTATGAAAATAGATGTGATTATGTTTTTTATGATGAAGATATCTTTCAGAATCCGCAGAATATTCAAGCCATGTTTAACTTACCTGTGACAATTCCAAAATATAAAAGAGTTGCTCCTTTTTATGATGATGAAATCATGTTAGTGAGTAAAGAACAATTCAATGTACAATATGAACGTATATCGCAAGAAATATTAGGAGAAGTTATATGAACGGAAAAGGTGACACGCCAAGACCACTAAGTGTTAGTTCAGAAGAATATGAAAAAAATTGGGAAAGCATTTTCAAATCCAGAGAAAAGAAATTGGAAAAGATGCGTGATGAATTGCAAGCTGACATTGACAAGGTACGAAAAAAATTAGATGAATTAACTTTAACATCACAGGAGATGGGAACATATGATGCACCCACAGGAAGTGAAGTTGACACCAACATCCATCCCAGAGTGGATGAAGATGGCAACTATGTTGAGCACACAGCATGTTGAGGCACTCAAAGAGCAAATGCAACGTCAAGGAGTAAGTGATGCCACATCCACATAAGAATCGTCCTCGTCGTGGAAGACGGAAGATTGGTAGTAAGAAACGGAAAAATCGTTCAAATAGGAGAAAACGATAATGGGAATGTTTAGTTATATCAAGGAACATACACGAACAGTTAAAAAGAAGAATGGTACTAGCAAAAAGGTTCGTGTAAAGTCCACCTATAAGCCAAAGAAGGTTAAGAAGAAGTAATCATGGATATTTCAGTATCGTCTGAAAAATCTATCGGAATGTTTTTGTCAGGAGGTATGGATAGTGCATTGCTTCTATACCTCTTGGCACAACAATCCAATAAAATAAAAATTTTCACGATACCTAAGTATGATGGCGCCGAGCATTATGTTGGACCCATAGTGACTTGGATAAACAATAAATTGGGTTGCAATTTACCAGAACCTATATTGATAGGTAATCCAAAAGTCAATCATAAAATGCAAGTAAATACAGGACTGATTAAGGTGTATAATTCCTGTGATGTATTTTATTTTGCCGGAAACTCATATCCAGAAGATGTTTTACCCAATGGCCCTAGTAGAACAGAAAGAAAAAATCCCAAAGAACAACAACCATTTTTTCATTTATATAAAACAGACATTGTGAAAATGTATGTTCAGTATGATTTAATGGAACTGTTAAGTTTAACACATACCTGTACTGAACAATCTATAGGACGTTGTAATGAATGTTGGCAATGTAAAGAACGAGCATGGGCCTTTAAAGAATGTGGTTTACAGGACTTGACAAATACATAAAAATATATTATATTTCAGTATGACTTCAAGTGAGGTGTTATGCCACATCAAGTTGGATATTGCTGTATCAATCTCACATTAGGCAAAGAAAAGATTACCACTGGAAGGACGTTACGCCAGGCTTCATTCAAGCAAGACACGAAGCTGGAGCGTACGTCCTTGCTTGCCTTGCAGAATGCCACAGATTTGGTGAAGATACTGAAGTGGAACGAAGATAACAACGTCAAGGTGTTCCGTATTGGCAGCAACATCTTCCCTTGGAATTCGGAATATGATGTGACACAGCTACCCGATTATTCCACCATTGCAGAGTATCTACATCTGGCCGGTCAAATCATCAAACAATCAGGACAGCGTGTAAGTTTTCATCCCGACCATTTTGTGAAACTTGGTACATTAAAGGATATCGTGGTTCGCCGTTCCATACATGACTTGAACCATCATGATTGGATCATGAACATGATGGGATTGCCTGCCACACATTATTATCCACTCAACATTCACGTTGGCATGAACCGAAGTGATGAAACCACAAATCGTTTCATGGAACGTTTTGAAATGTTGAATGCATCCACCAAGGCACGGTTGGTGGTGGAAAATGATGACAAGGCAAATGCCTATTCAGTAAAGCAACTATATGACATCTATGCTGCCATTGGCACACCCATCACGTTTGATTATTTTCATCACACGTTTCATCCAGATGGATTGTCAAGCAAAGAAGCTGCCATCATGGCTGCTGAGACCTGGGATTACAAGCCATTGTTTCATTACAGTGAAAGCAAAAACTTGAATGAAAGTGTTCAAGGTAATCCCCGAGCACATTCCGATTATGCTCTGTTAACCTTGGATGATTACGGACTAAATATTGATGTTGATTTGGAAACGAAAGCAAAGGAACTGGCCTGGACACTATACGAAAGGAATAGACATGACAAAATGGTATCGTAATATCAAGAAGGGAAAGTTGGGTGGGATTTGCGCAGGATTAAGTGAGATGTTGAATGTAGATGTGACCTTGATACGGTTTGCATGGTTTCTGATGATTTGGACACCATTCCCTG
>Ga0222713_10005853_pt1 | contig 11840 bp, 5 predicted proteins | sample C33_649DmetaG_FD_165061 | JGI IMG/M metagenome (GOLD analysis project Ga0222713, IMG submission 165061) | Estuarine water microbial communities from San Francisco Bay, California, United States - C33_649D | ecosystem: Environmental > Aquatic > Marine > Unclassified | place: USA: California...
ATGAGATTGATTGGGCCAAATTTAAGCGGGGTACGTCGTTTTTTATACCCTGTTTGAACCCAGTGCAAGCCAAACGTAGCATACTTGAAGTTACTAACCGCTTGAAATATAAGGTTTTATTTAAGGTAGTTATCGAGGAAGGAGTGCGGGGTTTACGTGTATGGAAATTATAAGTAGAATAGCACTTAGCTATACACTCTTCCTCCAGTATAGTCAGACGAATCATTAGTTCGCTCCTTCTGATTTGTCCTTGTGTTGGGAACCCCCTGGTTAACGCTAGGGGGTTTTCTTTTACCTACCTTGTATTTCTTTCTGATAATGCTCGTTAACCATATCTAGGTTTTTCTGTATAGCCGCTTCGTCTGGTATAACTCCTAGATATTTTTCTATCAAACGTAAAAGCCTAAGATTTTTAGCTGCATCAGTAGCTGTCCTGACTCCATACATTTCAGTAGTTAGTTTCATAGCTATACGTTCTTTGTCTGCGGCCTCAATTATGTTCGTTTCGTCTATATATGCAAACGTCTCTGGAAACAACGGTGGGTATTTACTGTTCCATTCATCGACTTTTAACATAGCTTCTTCTATGTCATCTAGAGTTGCTCTACCTGTATCTTTAGCCAGCCTTAAGTTTTTAACTTCAGCAATTATTTCACTTCTGGATTTATTTACATTAGAAATGTATTTGTTTATTGAATACGCGGTCTCTGATATGCGAGATTCTTGTAACTGCCTACCACCAACCAACGACATCATAGTAATATCATACAGGCCATAATCTAAATTAGCTTGTTTTGCTTGCGCTTCCGACATAGGCCTACCACGGAATGGAGTATATCCTTCTGTAGCTCTTCTATACGCACGAACTGGGCCTCTTATGAAAGCTGGTGTCATACGTTCAGCGCCTTTTAAATAATCTCCTTTTAGCATATCGGATACACCATAGCCAAAATCTTTTGCGACACTAAATATTGGGAATACACCAATACCTGAAGCCCAATCTATGATTGTTTCAAGTTTATTAGCTTCTGGATCTCTAGGCCTATCTCTTAGCACCAATCCATCTAGTGATAAAGAATTACTCATGTCTATATTTAAAGCTGTAGATATAACGCCTTTTTCAAGAACTAGTTGCATATATCTAGCGTATTTAGGTTCTAACCCCATTGCATTTGGAACAGTCCCATAAACACCAAAATGAGTTGGTATCCACCATTTATTTAACCATTCTTTGGTGGTTAGAAAATAAGCTGGATTGCCTTCTGCCCATTGCTGCCCATAACGATCTAGTTTTTCTTGTATGGTCTCTTCTGGAAGTCCGGCTTTTTGGCGTCTTTCTTTCTCCTCTTCGTCATCCATATCTCGTGCAACTGATGCGTACATATCAAGAGCTAACTCCACTCCTGACCAGATAATACTAGCGCCCCAAAAACCACCTATACCTGAGAACAACGCGGCTTGCGCATTTACTCCAAAAAGCACTACAGCTGCGTCTCTACGTTGTTTTGAATCCATTGGTTTAACAAAATTAGCAAAATTTCTAACCATTAATGAGGCCATCATGTTTGAGAACGACATGAATTGCGTAGCCATCTTAGTACCAGCATTTGCTTTTAGTGCGGTCGGTTTGTTGTATTGAGAATAGTCAAACAACCCTTCATCCATTACACCAAGTGCTTTTTTAACAGCGTAATTAAATGCTTCTTCGCCTTTTAACCCTTTACCTTTAGCTTGTTCATGTGCTAATTCAAACCCAGCCATATAAGCTAATTCTCTAGTTATACGCTCAGCATGATGGAAAAAACCTGTCATAAAATTATATGTAGCAGTAAGTCCTTTTCTTGCTCTACCACGCTCAGTTGGTGCACGAGAAAGATCACCAACATCTGCAGCATATGTGGTATTAAATTTACCCATTTCATCCGCTGCATTCCAAGCACGTTGTAATAGTTCTTTATCTCTATGTTTATTTATATAACTAGAGTTCATTATGGTTGGTTTAGTCCATTCTTTAATAGATTTAGCCACTCCCAGTTTATTCAGCACTCCTAAATATTGAAAAACCTTTGCTGCTACTTTTGCTTTACCAAGATCACCTCTAAATTCTTGCATCATCACTGGTGCTACAACTAGTGGAAACTGAGTGGTCTGCAGCAAACCAGATTTAGCCGCACTCATCAACCACAAGAAAGCTGTTTTATTGCCGTATGTAGCTAGCGCATCTAACATGGTTGGCTTTTCTGGAGTTAGCTCCATGTCTACACGGTTTTGTAGTTCAGTAATAATTTGGTCTAGTTTCTCTTGGTTTGGAAACCCTTCTACTTGACTTCTAAGCGCGGATACTTCTCTACGTGCCTCTCCCCCATATTCCAGTCTGGGTAATTGAGTAGATACAGCGCTTACAGTGGTAGCAAAACTTCTAAGCACGTCTTGACTTGCGCCAGCAGTACCTTTTCTATTCAGAAACATAGTTCGTAAGCTTTGTCCTGGTAATGTGGCTAGATATAACTGCATAATTTGATTCTTTATAGAATCTACGTTAACGGTGGTATCTTTTTTGCTATCTATAACATCGAAAATATTTTTAAGCATTGCGTCAGAGGAAGCGAGTTCTTCTTGTAACTTACTAGGTCTATCTCTATGATTACCTTCGCTAATTACTACATCCGCAATATTTACTTCGGCTTCAGATATATTTTTTCTTATCTCGGCTATAGCATCTTTTGCCTCTTTTTTAGTTTCAAACATGTAGAAACCGTCCATTTCAGCATCACCACTATTCGAGACTCTGATATAGTAATCTCCATATCGCTTTAGTGGAAAGTAAACGGGTACTCGTTCTCTAGCATCTTGAAACTGTTTCTTTATTGTCGCTACTTGTATAGCCTTATCCGCATCACTAAGCCCTGATTCTTCTATAGTTTTAACTAGAAGTTTTTCATAGTCTTCAAAATACTGCTTGTATTTGTCTCTCGCTTGCGTGTATATCTGACGACCTGTTCCATCATCTATCTGCTCTAGTTCGTTCCAAGTTTTGAATACGTCTGTTATTTTGCCTTTGCGACGGTTAATTTGATTATTTATCTTAGCTTTAGCAGCTTTAGATTCAGCCTCTTTCAAATTTTTACGGAGTGTTTTTAGTCGTTTATCTTGTCGAATCGCAGACTCGGCGTTTTTGTACCTAGAAGGATCTACACCTTCTATGGTAGTTTTGTTCATTAGCTCTGCTAATTTGATTGCGCCTCTTTTGCTGTCACTGTTATATTTCCTCCACATATCTATAAGTGGTTTAGACCCTTCTATGTATTGATGCCGTCTAGCACTTATAGAATTCATTACGTTCTTCATAACATCGAAATGATCTACGTCATCTGGCCCTAAAATGCCTCTAGTCAAACGTTTAAATACTCTTGCTATGTCAGACGTCTGTAATACTTTCAGCAAATATATAAATTTGTCTCCATATATATTGTCAATATTTCTTATCAGCGCACCAATGTTATATTCCCTACCTTTTGTTTTTTCAAAGTAGTCCCCCATAGCTCTGGCTAGGTCTCTTGTGTCGCCAGTAGATAGGTTGTTCATCTGTGTTAACAACTCATTAATTCTCTCTGCGTCTTTATCTATTTCTTTTAGATCTTCTTCCGTTAGCGTAAATGGTTTTTGTACCTTTCTAGGGTCACCAAAATCTGGAAGCGCAGTAACAGGTCTATCAGGCCCAACAAGATCAGGAAGTGCAGTAATCGGTTTTTGTGGCCCAACAAATTCTGAAGGTAAAATACCAAGCCCTTTTAGCCAAGATGGCATCGTCTCTTTAGGTTTACGTTGACGTCTTACCGCTGGTAGTTTCTGTGGGCCTACTAATTCGGGTTTACGTGGCGGCCCCATTTCGCCTACTGGTAATGCAACATGCCTAGTAACGTCCCCAATAGCATCTGTGGTGCTAGTTATTTCGTTTTTACCGTAAGGTTTAAGTTTCCTAGCCCGTTGTTTAGCAGCGGCAACCTCATCTGAACGTCTTGGTAGAGAGTCCATATTCTTTAAGGCACCGTCTTTCGTCGCCATACCAGCCAAGCCATATTCATACGTATTTAAAGTATCTCTTGCGAAAGCTTGTATAAACGTACCATTTAGAGCTGGCGATCTGGATATAAGCGCCAAATGTGTTAACAGCTTTAATCTTTGATTTTGATATTCAGGTTTATTTCTATATGTAGGTGCGCTGTCGGCTATATTTAATAACCTACCATATTGTGGAGCACTAACCCCACTTGCTAGAGCTGTGGCTATTGGGTACATTGTGTCTTCGCTAAGCAAATTAGGTGCTCTATCAGTTGGGTCAACCATAGAAAGTGTTCTTTTCTGTTTTGCTCGAACACGACTAATTTCTTTCCTAGCTCTGTTAAATGCCTGATTTCTTTGCGCTGGCGTAGCAGTATCTAGTATCGCAGATAGATTTCTAGCCGTAGGGTTAATTGTTCTTTCCCCCCTTTGTACACGCCCCAACTCTTCAGGGTCAGACGCCAAAGATTCTTCTGCCAATATAGCAGCGCGTTCAAAAGCTGACGTACGCTGTTCGTTTGTTTGGGCTAAATTTAAATCAGCCTGTATACCTTCAAGTTGTAGATTAGTATCCCCTTCAACTTCTACATTCAATAAATCTTCTGTAGTTTGATATGGGTTCTGTCTTTGTTGTATTGCGGCTTGCTCTTGCTCTTGACCTAGTATGGTGCCTGTTTCAGCAGTAACAACATCAGTAAGATCAACATCCCCCGGTCTCATAATAGGTGGAGGTGTTCTATACCTAACCACGTCTGGCATATCTAGCTTGCCCGAATCAAATTCAGACCTAGCCTGCGCATATGATTCCGCTGGAGTAGTGCCTTGTTCTATTAAAGAGTTAGCACGAAATACAATATTATCCGCATCGCTAGGATCGTAATCAGTTAATACTTCTAACGCTAAATCGGATTCTTCTTGTATCTGTAACTGTTCTAAGTTGTTGTCAACAAATTCTTTTTCTGCTTTTTGGAAGGCTGCTTTTGGTTGCTTGCCTTCATCCATTAACTGCTCAGCACGGTCTGCTATTTTTTCAGCATCATATTCGTCGTACTTATCTAGTAATTCTGATGTGAATAAGATATAGCCTCTGGCACGGGCATCAGTTATGTTATTTGCATTAGCGATATCCTCGCCTGTTGCGTCCTGATCTTTTACAGGATTTTTATTTCCATAAATCTGATCTTGCACTTCTTCGTATGCTTGCCCAAAAGATATACCTTGTCCCATCCGAGATTCCATGTACTGCCTTACGAGCGTTGGAACTCTTTCATCTTGTAGGAACTTTTGTTGTCGTCTTCTATTTATTTGCTTTTTAGCTTGATTGACTGCGCCTACAGTAGTGAGTTGTAAGGCTTTAGCCCCAGGCACACCAGCAGCTTCAGCAGCTGCGTCATTAATTATTTGCACCATGTTTTCTTTGGTGAATAATGGCCCTTGTTTTTCTTGTAGCTGCAACTCGCCTACTATTTGAGTTACTGACTGCCCGGCACCTGTAGCAGCCTCACCTAAAATTTCACCACTAAGTTGTTTTGCCTGTCGCTTAACTAGCTGGGTAGCAGTTTCTTTTGCTACTTCTTTTGTGGCTGTTTCGGTACCTTGCTGCACAGTTTCTTGTGCTGCTTTTTTAAGCGATTTATTTTTTAATATGGTTCTTACCGGGCCACCCATCTTGTCCAACTGGCCAGAAATTATTGCTTGTGCAAGAGTGACGTCGGCTGTTTCTGCCAAATATTTTGATACTGCTGCAGCTTGTTGCTGCTCTGGTAGTTTTTCTACCTGTTTTAGTATGTAGTTAAGACGCGCCCCAACACCTTCTTGAAGCCCGTAAGTAGTACCCAGAACAAATGCGCCATAGCCACCAGTAACTAAACTGGTTAGCATTAATGGAATTAATTGCGTTGTGCCCGCTGCACCGTGAAAAGCTAACCAATCATTGAAATCACCAATAGATTTTATGTCTGTAAACTGCGGAACCCCTTGTGATAGCGCCTGTGTTTTTTGTTGAAACTCTATAAATTTAGGTAAGAGTTCTTGGATTACTTTGGTGTTATCCGCAATGTATTTTACTTCTGTTTGCCGTAACCTTTCTTTTTGAGTTGCATCACCCATCAGGTATGCACGTGCTCTTTGCTCGAGCGGAGATATACTTTGTGTAAAACGATCTTTAGGGAACAATATATTTAAGTCTGTTTCCCCGTTATCTATACGGTCATATATACTTAAAAGATCTTGGCTACGCTGCGTTTCTGTAGCATTAAATATAGCTCTTACCGATGTAGGTATATTCTTAGTTGCCTCAATCCCTAAACCAAAACCTCTAACTATTAACTCACCAGTACCTACCTCAACAGGTGGTGCAGCTAAATCTTCTTGCGCTTGAGTTTGAGTTTGCTGTTTAGCTGCAGGTTGAGGCCCAAATTGCCCACCAATCATTCCTGATTGTGCAGCGGATTCAAAATTTATTTGCTTCTCTATATTTTCTTTGTCTTTACCTAAAGCTTCAAATAACTCTTTTCTTTTCTCTACTGGTAATAGGTTAAATACTTCTTCGTTTAAAAACCTTTGTACTTTAGGTGTAGTGTCATTTTCTACAGAGTATTTAAACTGCTCATACAAACCCTGTTTTTGTAAGTCTTTAAAAGTATATCCATCGCTAGGTAACTTAGACTCTATGAACTGGACTTCTTCTTTTGTAGGTGGTGCAACTAAATCCTCTTGCACTTGAGTTTGTTCTTTACGCTGTGTTACGACTGGCGCGTCTTCTTTAGCAACAACGGTGCTTTCTCGCTTGCGTTCTTCAAGTGGAGGTCTATCAGATACTATTGCAGGCGCAGCTTCTTCTTCCTGTTGTATTGGAGGTAAAAGATCTAAAAGTTCCTGTGGGACATCACTACTTACCTCAGTGCCTGGAAGTAAATCAAGAAGTTCTTGAGGGATATCACTATTTCTATTAGCAGATGGAAGTAGGTCAAGAAGCTCTTGAGGTATATTGTTTTGAGCCATCTTAACTCCTTTTATCTAACAGCTTTCCATCCAAGTTCGCCTTGGGCGTCTCTAACAACTCTATAAACTTTACCGTTTATAACCGCTGTAGTCCCTTCTTTTATATTTCCTGGTTTGGGTTTTTCAAGTATATTTCCAGTAGAGTCCATATAGATAGTTTCTCCACCACCTGATGTAGTATCAGCTTGTGTTGTTGACTCTGAAGTACCTCCTATCTGTTCAGGCTTAATACCATGTTTAAGTGCTACCCTATTTATTTCCTTCTGTATGAGTTCTTGCTCTCTAAGCTGCATAGCATCTCGGTCACCTTTTCGGCTCGCTGCGCTCCATTGAGGGTCTTTTTCCAGAACATTAGCTTCAAACAGACTTCTGTTTTTAGGATCTAAAATCTCTAAATCTTTTTGCGCTGCTGCTATGTCTCCTTCTGTATATCCGACTTGTGCCGCTTCCGCTTTAGCCTTTGCAATTGCTTCAGCTTCTAATATAGCCGCTCTTTCTTCTGCTTGCTCTCGGAACAATATTTTATCTTTATTAGAAACTTTATCATCTCCACCAGCTTTAATCACTAGAGCGTCATATATAGCATTTGATAACCTGTTTTTATCTGTTGGCCCTTTTAATGTTGCCGCAATTCTTTGAGCTTCTTTAGAAGCTTCAGCAGCAATCCTAGCTCTTTTCTCTGCAGCTATATCCGCTATCTCTTGTTTCTTAAGCCCGCTAATATTATCTAGTTCTGACTTAAACAAATTCATTTCAGCAGTGTACTTAGCGATTTGTTTCTCATAGGCCGCTTTTTTCTCACCAGTAGCAGCGTTAAACGCTGGAGTTAGAAGTGCAATCTGTTCTTGTCTATCAGCAATAGCTAGCTCTAGGCGTTTGGTCATACCTTCTTCTTGCATAGCCGTTGCTTTATCTTCAGCAGCACGTTTAGCTTTCATACCCTCTAACAGATATGGAGCCGCCGCTGTTCCAGCTGTACCAAGTGTTTGAGCAAGATCGCCAAGTAAAGACCCAGTAGACGGTTTAGCGCCCGCTGCCGCTGACAGACCACCTAGTGCAACCGCTGTCCATAAATCTTCTTTAGCTCTACCTGCTGTTTTTTCTTTAAATGCTTCTGTTCTGGCACTAACTTCTTCTGGGGAATAATACTGCATCAACTCTGCTCTGGGAGTGCCTTCAGGTAACATGGCCTTAAGAGCGTCTAAATTCTCTTGTGTTACAGTGCCCATATCAAAATTGATATCTTGTAGTTCGGGCCGTACTAATGGGGTGTTGGGAACGTACTTATTAATTGCACGCTCTTTTTCTAATCTCTTCTGGTCTTCTATAGTTAGACCATCGTAGCCATACCCACCAATTACTTTGTCTCCAGCCGCAAATGCAACTAGTCCGCCACCAGCAGCAGAAGGCATCATATTAGGATCCACTGGAATTCTATCCATACCGGTAACCCCTGGACGAGGTGCATATTCTTGTTGCATCGCTTGCATCTGAGCCGCTTGAGGTGTAGCACCAAGTGCTGGTTGTGGTGTATTAAATACTTGTTCAGCAACTGTAGGCTGTTGAGCTTGTTCTTGCGCTTGTGCGCCTCTCATACGGTCAATAAACATTCCAGCTAGTACAGCAGCTGTAGGATCAACTAGACCCATTTTTGCTGCTTCAGCTATCTTTTGTTTATTGCCACCGTATTCTTTAGCAATGGCTTCTGGTGCTTGTATTGAGTATGGTTTCATCTGAAATCCTACTTAGCTAAATTATATAAACCTAGACCCGCCAATCCTAGTCCGCCTATTTGAGAGGTTACTGAGGGGGGTTGCGCGTATGTAGTAGCCGTAGACCCCAGTTGTACTGGTAACCCACGTAATATATTGCTGTAGTAGCCCAACTGCTCCATTGGGTAGTCACGTTGAGCCAAGAAGTCAGCATAAGCCCTATCTAGCTGTTGTTGCTGTAGTCCTCTTTGTTCTGCGCCTACCGCTGCTTGTGCTTGTAGTCTAGTTAAATCAGCTTGTTGTCTAGCCTGACCAATATCCGCTAGAGTTGCACCTGCTTGAGCACCTTGTTGTGCGCCTTGTAAGCCTACTTGTGCCCCTTGCATACCAGCTTGTAACCCTTGTAGTCCAAGAGTTGCCCCGAATTGTTGCGCTTGTTGAGCTTGCTCAAATGCTTTCTGTGACCCCGCTGCTTGGATATTAGCTAGATTCTGCTGGAGATTTCTTTCTCTCTCAGTTTGAGCTAGTAGCTGTCTAGCACCACCATATGTACCTTGTCTAGCAGCTGCTAGATTCTGGCCTAGTTGTCCTTGCTGCGCCGCACGAATAGCTTCTTGCTTCTGTATGTCCACCACGTTCTGCATGTAAGGCGACATATATGCTTGTTGAGCCATAGGGCTTGTAGCCATCATTTGATATTGTTGCCCAGCACCCGCACTAAGCGCACCTAAACCAGCGCCAAATTGACCATACCCAGTAGCCGCTTGCCCTGCACCAGATACCATCTGGCTTCCTTGTTGGAATTGCTGTGGAGTCTGCATACCAAGAGCTTCTTGTTGCGCTGTTGTTTGCGCGGGAGTAAACCCAGATATTCTTTCCCCACCATATGTTTGGTAAGGTCTATAAGACTCAGCTTGAGCACGCCCTAATATATTTTCAAAATACGGTTTAGCGTATTCTGGTAAGTTAGTTTGCGTTACCGTTTGTGTTGTTGGTTGTGCAGGTGCTCCACCACCGCCGCCGCCTTTACCCATGTTTATCTCCTAACCCCACGGTAGCCGCAGGTAATTCATATGTATGCCAAACAACCCTATGCCCATCACCAGCAAAAACTTTAGCCCATCCTGGCCTACCAGTGGACTCTATTCCGTCACAATCGTTATCAAAAGCCCAATGCTGTAATAGTTTTAACATAGGTTCTTTCCACTCTTTTAAATCAATACCACCCGTAAACACCATATCTAAATACTTTTTATGTGGGTAGCTATTAAATTTAGTCACCACCGCACCTTTAATTTGTTTCTCATCAAACGCGATCCAAAGCGTATGGTCATAGTCTGTAATTAAATCCAGTATATCTCCAACTTCATACCGCCCATACGTATATTCAGCGGCTTTTTCCATATAAGGTATTACTTCATCCCAACATTTAAACACATGCTCTGTTGGCACCATTGACGCTTGCATCATGCAGTAGCGGTAAGACCTTTCAATAAGTTATCAGCTCCAGATGGTTTTCCACGTTCTGCATTTTGTCTTGCTTGATGTACGTTATCCATTAAAGCATACAGTTTTCTTGCCCCTGCGTCTGATGATCCATTACCTATTTCAGATACAGTTCTAGCATCTAATACAAACTCTCCATCTGCTAATCTTGCTGGCTGGTTTCCACCTATTGTGGCAGGTATACTATCACTCGTCCCATCCCCAGCTCCTTTTAGATATTGCCCAGCAGCCATTTTATTCATGGTAAGTAGCCCACCTCTTGCAGCGGTATATGGTTCATAACCAGGATTTGGGTTAGAAGGTGTGAAATAGGTAAATTCTCTACCCCCACTAGCTAAAATTTCTTCTTGGGTTGGTTGCCTATACGCACGCGCGGTGGGGCTGTACGGTCCTGCATAAGTGGATGATGTGCTTTCTGGGGCTGCAATATTTAATGCTGGTTGATCGAATGCCCCTGCTCTATAAGCTATATTACCAGCAGTGCCAGCCAACCCTGCTAAAGCCCCGGTTTTACCACTCCATAACGGAGTTTCACCAAATACAGTTGGGCCTTCCATAGCTTGTGCATACCTATTACCAAATTCTTTAAGGCCACCTTCTTCCCCTAATGCACTTAACCCTTTTGAAAACTGGCTTGGTTCGGGAATCATTTGTCTGCCGTAGGTGGTGCCTGTGTTTATAATATTAGCTCCTTCTGTCGGTACGTACGATGCAGCTCTTCCAGGTGCATAATTTGTCATAACAGATTTTCCATCCATTGCAATTCTTTCTGGACGAGCTACTTCCAAATTTTCTATAGGAATATTCCTATACTTTGGTGCTATATCGGCAATGGTACTACCCGAGTCAGAAAGGGTTAATTCAGATACATTACTAAATCCATAATCAGGGGTAAATGTGGTTATTGGTTTTATTACATCGCTAGTTCCAGCGTAGTTAATTCTTGGAAACTCCATTCCACCAGACGGCCCAGCAAATACTCCCTTACTACCCTCTCCTATAGCGGTTTTAGTAGTCTCCCCTGCAACTTCTGGAGCGAATTTAAGACCCTGTTGATTTACTGTTGCACCAGTAGCAGTAGGAGCAGCGGCACCCATTCCAGCGACGGCTTCTGCCATACCAGCACCACCATATGCACCTAATCCGGCTAGTAGGCCACGGCCCAAGTCTTTAGTTCTAGCAGCTTCTACACCACCTACAGTAAGGCCTGCTGCCCACGCGGGCATACCACCAAAGTATGCTAATCCGGCGCCAATTAAAGTAGGCGCTATTGCCTTAAACGTATCACTTAGAAAACTTGCTTCAGGCAACCCAGTATCTGGGTTAATTGTCAGTGAGCCACCTTGAGCCATAGCCAGAGCTTGCAGACCCCTTACTTCATCGGGAGTCATGTGAACGAGCATTGTGTCGCCGTTTCGTCCGTAAGAAGCTATGCCTTGTGCTGTGATCTTATTGTCCATAATACAATTATCCTAAAAAATTGACGTGTTGCATAGTTATGGTGTAGGTGTGGTAGCTATTGCAAAACCTTCTGTGTTAGAAATAAAATTAACCGTA
>Ga0222713_10005861_pt1 | contig 11831 bp, 24 predicted proteins | sample C33_649DmetaG_FD_165061 | JGI IMG/M metagenome (GOLD analysis project Ga0222713, IMG submission 165061) | Estuarine water microbial communities from San Francisco Bay, California, United States - C33_649D | ecosystem: Environmental > Aquatic > Marine > Unclassified | place: USA: California...
TTTGTCCAGAAGTTCTGTTGCGTTCTTGATGTGGTCAGTCATCTGTTACTCCGCTATTGGTAGATAGTTTACCGCATAATCAACAACGTGTCGCCTACAAACGATGTGTTCGTTGTAAACAGATAACGCTGTTGTGCAACCGTGCCATGCGCAACGACGAATACCGTCGCTGTCGATTACCGGGATAAGTTCCTCGTTCATTACAGATTTAGGTGTTTTGCTCATTGAGGTTCCTTATCTTTTATCTCTTGGTTTAGTTTGTTTATGAGAACGATGAGTTGTCGTTCCGAAATCACACTCACCAATGCCCCTGCTAGGAACTCGGTGGAGTTGTCACCCCACAAACGCCTGGACAGTTCCGTGAGTGTCTGCGCCGTGTATTTGAGTTCTACTTCCCTAATCATGAGATGTCCTTCCATTTGTTGTTGTCTTCAATGATTTCTGCTGCGCCGAGAACCATGCCATCAAGGTCAAAGTCCACGCAGTCCAACCAACCGTCGGTGATGCCGTCACCGTATGCGTAAAGATCGAACCATGCGTTGTTTATCCACTCAATGCGCCCTGCCTCGTCTGCTTCACGCAACTTCTCGTCGGTGTCAATGCCCGCCTGCATGAGACGGTCACAGTAACGAATCACCTCGGGGTAGTCGCCACGTTCACGCGCTTCTTTGCTTTCCCAGAGGTTGAGACGCATTTCGCCGTCACAGAACACTCGGATTTCACGGTCGCCCATCGTCACACTTGCGATGTGTTGATGTGCGTTTGCGTCCCAAACATAGAACGCAGGGTCTTGCCGGAGTTTCCGATCTTCGTCTGTTGCTTCGTAGGTGATTACTAAGTTTGGTGCAGTCATGTTTGCTCCTTTGGTTTAGGTTTAGGGCAGGGTGTTCCCCTGCTATCCGTAGATGCGACGCATGAGTTCTCTGTTGATGATGTCGTCCTCAATGAGGTCGCGCTCACCCTCAACGGGGATAATCCACTTTTCGCCGTCCCAGACGAACCCTTCGGGGAATCGTGCGAGTGTGGTGTCGCCGTCTATCTCGAATTCAATGGTTCCGCTGGAATCCATCGTCGCTTTTACAACGAAGTAATGTTCGTGTTTCTGTTCGGTGTCAATGCTCATGACATCACCTCTCGCCCACACGCCTTGCAGATGTGAACCCACACATCGTCGTCCACGCCGACATAAGTTGTGAACGCTTCACAACACGCAGTCACTTCCTTGTTTTCGTGGTTGATTACGGTCGTCCACTCATGCCCGAACTGCCGTCTGATGTTAGTGATGCTCATTTGATTACCTCGTTGCCCATGTAGAAGTCTTGTTCTGCTTGACACTCATCAAGGTGCTTGCCTTCGATTTCCATGTTCCACACCGCAACCGCATACACCAACTCGTCAAACGACTCGTGGAACGGGTACTTGTCGCAGAATCCGTGATTCATGCCGATGTCTTCACGCTGAACGAACTCTTCTACTGCTCGCATCGCGTTCAACATGTGTTGGACACGGACATGCAACTCAAAGAGTTGTGCTCGGGTCATTTGACCCTCTGCTGGTTTGTAGATTCTCTCACTCATGTTTACTCCTTTGGTTTAGGTTTACGAATACAGATTACAGAAGGGGTGTTGCAGGGTTACTTGACTGCCTTCTTGCGTCCGCAAACAATGTTCAGGGTTTCCACGAGTACCGCAAACCCCATCGCAAAGTAAATGTAACCCTTTGAGATGTGCTGCCCGATACCGTCTGCCACCAACATCGTGCCGATGAGTAGAAGGAAACCGAGTGCGAGAATCTTGATGGTCGGGTGACGGTCAATGAACTCGCCAACGAACGTGGACGCAACGACCATGACCGCTACTGACATGATGACTGCAAGAACCATCGTCGCTGTGTGGTCGGTCATACCTACTGCCGTGATAACGGAGTCAATAGAGAATACGATGTCCAACACCATGATTTGTACGATGACGCCGACAAGTGATGCACTCACCGCACGAGACTTTCCGTGCGTCGAAGTGTCGCCCTCAATGCGCTCGTGAATCTCGTGTGTCGCCTTACCCAATAGGAACAGTCCGCCGATAATCATTACCAAGTCACGACCGCTGACACCGTGATCAAACACGACGAACAGTTCTGTGGTGAGTGTGACTATCCAACTTGCGAAGAAGATGAGAATAATACGAGTTGCACCTGCGCCGATGAGTCCGACTTTGCGTGCGAACGACTGCTGACTTGCTGGGAGTTTCCCTGCAAGAAGTGAGATGAAGATTACATTGTCAAACCCGAGGATAATCTCCAACAGGGTCAATGTGAATAGTGCGCTGATGAACGTTGGGTTGAGTATTGCGTCCATTTGGTTTAGTTACTGCTCCTTGTTTAGTTGCTAGGTTTCTATTTATTACCTTTACTCTATCAACCTTTCGGCTGACTTGCAACTATCACCATAGGCAGGGGGTGTAACACGGTTTCTCGTGATCACAAAATCAAAAGTTCACTTTCTGGAACATTTCCAAACTTCGCCCCTTGCTTTCCGCCACCGTAGCACTATCAGGCTCAGCGCATCTTTTGTTTCTGCGCCGGTTCCCGGTGAGTCCCGTTGTTTGCATCAACTATCGGGACTGCACAAAAAAAGAGAGCATCGGGGATTTATTCCCCGATCACCCGGAAACGGTCGCCACCATCTGCGACAAGTCCGAGGTTGCTTCCGTTGTCCCATTTGACAAACACCGTCCCAATGTCGTCAATGTGACTCACTACACCCTGGTCACCTGCAACAAGTGAGGTGTATGGGTCGCTCGTGTATTCCAACACAACCCGCTTGCCACTCAGGGTGGCCCGCAAGTATGCGATGTGTTGCTCCGAGTTGTGGTGGTATGTGACGCTCACTTATTCTCCTATCTGTCGGTGTGAGGCAGGGTGGATTACCACACCTGCTCCGTGTCCTCTACCGTGATTTCGTTTGACACTTCGCCGACGTTCCAACCGTAGTGATCTTGGAGTAACGCATTTGCGTTCTCTACTGCTTGGTCGTCGTCCGACGCATGAACATTTATTGTGAGAACGAAGTAATCGCCGACGAACATGACTTTTCGCCAGGTCTCGTCCGGGATTTCTTCCTTCGTGGTTAGTTCGACTTCTCTAATCATGGACTTGCCTTTCTCTCATTGGTGTGAGGCGTGTTGAGATTACTCAACACGGTCTACGAAGAGGAAACCTGCTCCGTTGCCTTCGGGGTCTTGCGACGGGATTACGCAAGTGTTGTCGGTAAAGATAATCACCATCGCATAATCCTCGTACTGAAACTCCCAACCCATCTGCTCACACTCTTGTTCGGTGAGTGGACGGACTTGCTTTATGGTCTTACCGACAAGTGACCCAAAGTCGCGTTTGACGTACTGCTGCTTGTCTGCGTATGTGGTTGCTGTTCTTGGCATTACTTCTCCTTATGTCTAGTTGTTTATGTCTAGGTAATAGATAGTACCTAAGCGGTGTATCAGAGTCAAACCAATGACTTCCGAACACCGAGGATTAGGGGGACGGTGGTATCACCTATCCATCGTTCCATGTCTGCGTGTGCCATCTCGCCGACGAATGTCTTGGTTCGGGTGCGCCCCTTGTAGGTGATCTTCGCTTTCGCTGCCCCACCGTGCAGGGTGAGGTCGCCGTAGTGTGCATCTCCGTCAAACCTGCTTACGGTCACAACATCGTTGTATCCATCGGTTCGTTCTTCGGTGCTTACTACCCGGAAGTTACTTGACTTTGCCATAATCTGCTTTCTGTGTAGTTGTTGGTATGACACTATCCAAGCGGTGTACGGATTATCCGTTCCACCGAAACTTGCGACACTCTTTGCGGTTCGCTTCTTTCCGTCGATCACGGAATGTCTGCGCCTTGTGTCTGTTCCCGTCTGCGAACGCTTGACGGTCTGCGTCGTTCCACTTGCGTAGTTTGTTGCTCATCTTCTTCTCCTTATCTGCACTCATGCTTCATCGCTTCTTCTACTTGTGCAACGGTCTTGTGTTCCGTAGTGATAACGGTACGCTTGCCGCACCTTCCACAAACCTTTGTGTATGAGGTCATGCCTTGTGCGATTTGGTATCCGTGCAACGGAGTGTTGCCGTGTGTACGTTCGTTCAGGTAGACGGTGATAAACGCTTCGCAACCTTCGCAACCGATGATTTTCAGGTCGTGACCCGAGGTCGGTGCTACTTTGGTCATGAAGTCAAACTTGTAGTGCTTGCACTTGCTGCACTTGTCGTCAAGTTTGCGAACCTTAGTGATTTCTACCTTGCCATCGGTAATCGCTTTCCAAGTCGAAGTGAGAATACCTTTCTCCTGCGCTTGCTCAATGAGGTGGTTGCGAACCGCCCATTGGAAGTAAGGCTTTACTGCTTTCTTGGTCTTTGTTTTCTTGCCCATGTTTTGCTCCTTGTTTATTAGGTTTATTACTGCTACCTACAACATTACACTAGGGGTGTACGAGGTTGCAAGTATCTAACGCATGGTCAGCCCGACCCTGTGACCATCTTTCGGGCCTGTGGTTGCTTGACCACCCGGAGTGACTGTTATCGTTTTCGCTAACATTGTTAGGCGCACCTGACAGCATGACATCGTGATACCACTCTGACACCACAACAGTCGCCCAGGGATCACGCGACATCGGATCAACTGTTGCTGGTTCGGGAGTCCCGTGGCGTATTTACAGGGCGGGACTGCCATCTCAAGCGGGCCACACCCAGGCAGCGGGCAACCGGCAGATCACCGGAAAACACAAAAAAGTTGATTTTCTGGATTTCGGATCGACTTCGGATCCAAAAAACTGTGACAAAAAACTACTAGTCAGACCCGTTTCTGGGGTGTCTACATAAGGGGGGACTTCACCCCCATAAGACACACGGAAGGCAAGACATGAAGAAGACAACAAGAATGTTCGTAGACGAAGTGGAACGGTCACGTCGAGTTGCGTGGGCGGTCGCCTTTGAGAAGCGAGATGAAGCACAAGACCTCAAAGACCAAAACGATTATCTGAAGTGGCTGGTGCGCCTACTCATCAGACGCATCGTGTTCCACAAGCGTCTAAACAACGACGACGACCTCGTGCAGTTAGCGAAAGAGTTGGAACTTTCTATTTAGCGGTTATCGCCGGTTCATTGTTCGCTCAACCGCCTCTATCTGCTTGGGGGTGAGATAACCGAAACGGTCGTAATGAAACAGAACCGAACGAAAGAAGTTGTTGTCTCGTGCGTTGTAACGCAACCAACCAACGACTCGTTCCTCTTTAGTGAGGGGTGGAAGTGTTGCTTTGACCATACGAACAGCATACGACATGGGTGTAATACGGTCAAGTATCCAGTTAGCAACTCGTGCGAATAGCAAACCATGCAAACAACCAACCAACTTGATGTCGAAACCTGGCTTTCCGCCACCGTCGTACTTGCGGGCCGTCTCGATCGACACTCCGGCGGCCCTGCGCGCCATCGAAACACTCGGCCCCTTGATAGTCCCGAAGTCGAGCATCAAAGAACTTCCCAACGGGACTCCCACACACGACATCGCCCGGGCTGATCAGGTATTCACTTTCGATGGGGCTTGGTTCGATGGGGCCTGATGGGGTGGTCGGGCAATCCAGGTGAAATAACCGAAACGGGGGTGGTTGCTTTTTGCCGGACACCCCTGTATTATGGTAGATGTAATACCTAAACCTAAGGAGAGTATGTCTACACCAATAAGCATTACTGATGAGCAGATGGACACAATCGTCTACTCAACCGAGCACGCAGTCGTACTTGACTGTCTCAGTCGCAAAGGCGAAATCACTTATCGTGAAGCAATCAGACTTTACGACGAGCGCATGGCATCGTTCATCGGTTTGGTGAACAGCGTGTTTGGTAACAGCAACAGCGTACAAATCAAGGAGACAAAGTAAAAATGGCACTATTCATTACATACGACCTCATTACGGGCGGATACACCATCGGTGAAGTACCGAGGTATGTGTTCCCCAACGAGGACGTAATCGTCGCAGACATTTCTCATTGGACGAAAGAAGATTTCGTGGACTTTGAGAACAAGCACACCGGAGACCAGATCGGACAACTCGAAGGTATTGAGTTGATTGACGGTATCAAGGCAGAACTAACAAGGAGACCATTGTGACCGTAAGACAAGCACAGCATTACCGTTCACGAAATATACGGAACACACTCGTACTCGCAGGTCTCGTTGTCGGCGTGACCGCAGCGTTCATCATCGGCGAAGAGACGAGCAATAACTTCACCTGTGAAACCACGGTTCACCACGTGGATTATGGTGACACCTTGTGGGGTATTGCGGAACGCAAGTGTGAGGGCGACATACAGCGTGTCACCGATAACCTTGTTGATGTCTACGGAACCAACATTCAGTTGGCGCAGAACATCTACCTACCAGAAAACGAAAACTGTTTACTAACCCTTATCAACGGAGAGGTGTACGAAGAGTGCGAGTGAAGAAGATTGACGACAAACGGATAGCCGAAATCCACCGAAAGTTGTGGGACGACGCAATAGCGGAACACGGCGATGTCCTGCGTGTACCGAGAGACACCGTGGACTTCATCTCAGAGATTGAGCGCAGTTTGTATGTCCTAAATCTTTGGGACGGGTCAGGTCACCCTTCGAGGATTTTGGGCAACTACATGGTTCGTGACTTTGCGGTGGAGTGGGTCTTTGCGAATGTCCTCAACGGGTTTGAGGTTGTCAAAGCGGCAGATGACCCGACAAGAGAAAAGCGTAAAGACAAGTACGCAAAGTTGGAGCGTCTAGCAGCAGAGAAGATTTACCACGAGTTCACTACCGATGAACTTGTGGAACATTCAGGTCTCTCATCGGCATCTGTCGTCAAATGGGCGAAGACGACCGGGTACTTCCGTAGCATCGGGCGAGGGAAGTGGGAAGCACGCAACCCGAAAGACGACCGAGAGAATGTGAAGGCATCTAAATGAGCACTACCTACGAAACCCCGACTGATGCGATCGCATGGAAGAACGGCAGGTACATCTACTGTCTTTCCCACGGGCGCAGTCAAGTAATCAGTCCTGTTGAGTTTCTGATGCCAGACAGCGACGAACTGTGGGACGGGAAACAATGCGATTGGTGCGGTAAAACCCTAACCAAATAACCAATCAACGGCCATAAACAACTTCTAAACTAGGTGGTAGTGGACGGACACCTATTACTGAACGACGACCATTTGGTCATCTACTTCGCTTACGACAAAGATGCCGTAGACGAAATCAAACGAATCCATGGGGCGAAGTGGGACAAGTTGGCGAAAGCATGGCGTATCCCAATGGAGTCCATTGTGGAAGCACGAGACTTCGCCACCAAGCAAGGGTTCACAGTAGACCCACAAGTCCTGTTGTTTGACCTGCCCCAGAAACTCAACCCGACGTTCGGCGTGCGCCTAGACGGGGACTTCATCTACCTGTCGTTTGGCTACGACCCCGTAAAAGTCAAGGCTGTCAAGCAGATACCCAGCGTCACATGGCACGCAAAGACCAAAGCATGGAGAGCACCAATCTCCTCAATCAACGAGTCAATCGAATGGGCCGAACGGTTCGGTGAACAAATCCCGGAAAACCTTTCGTCGATCGCAATAAAAATCCGGCAAGAACACCAGCAATCAGTTCAGATGTCCCGCTCGACAGATGCCGACATAGACGTGGCGGGACTTCCGCTGCTCCCGTACCAGAAAGCCGGAGTTCTCTACGCGTCGAACGCACGTCGATGTTTCATCGCAGACGACATGGGTCTTGGCAAAACCCTTCAGGCGATAGCGACCATTGAGTATGTTTACGACTCGTATCCAGCGTTGGTTGTTTGCCCACCCAACCTGGTGCTCAACTGGAAGAAAGAGTACGCAAAGTGGTTGCCAGACCGCAAAGTCGCTGTCATAACAGACCGAAAGCATTTCCCTGAAGAGGAGTTTGATGTCCTTGTAGTCGGCTATTCCAACATCTCCCACTGGGAAAAGAAGTTGGTTGATTTCAGGTCGTGTGTGTTCGACGAATCACATTACGTGAAAAGCCCGGCAGCGCAGCGAACCAAAGCGGCCGTGAAGATTGCAAAACGCATCCCAACTGCGGGACTTGTGCTCTGTCTCACCGGCACACCGGTAACCAATCGACCGGCGGAGTACGCATCGCAACTCGACGTTCTTGGAAAACTCAACGCATTTGGTGGACTTTGGGGTTTCTACCGAAGGTACTGCGGTGCCTTCAGGGACAGGTTTGGACAATGGAACATCTCTGGACACTCAAACCTTGATGAACTAAACGAAAAACTTAGAGGTAACTGCTACATCCGGAGAACCAAAGACCAGGTTCTCGATGACCTGCCCCCAGTCCGGCACGCCCCCATCTATGTGACTGGGAGTCCCGTTCAGATGGCTGAATACCAGAAAGCAGAGCAGGATATTGTCGAATATCTGGTCGAGCGCGCCAAGCAGATTGCTGCTGAACTGGGAACTTCTCCGAGGTCGGCTGCTGTTGTGGCCCGAATGAAGGCAGAGGCGAATGAACATCTTGTTCGTTTGTCGGTTCTGCGCCGTTTGGCTGCCAAAGCCAAGATGGATGCGGTTCATGAGTTCATTGATTCCCATAAAGAAGCAAACCTGAAAGTCGTTGTGGCAGCGCACCACCGGGACGTGGTCGATGAAATAGCAAACAAGTACGGAAACCTGAAAATCCAGGGCGGGATGCTTGTCGAGGATGTCGAAGCCGGGAAGTCCCGTTTTCAGGAGGAGTCGACCGAGGATGCGCCGGTAATGGTTTTGAGCATCCAGGCAGCCAAGACCGGGCACACGCTGACTGCTGCTCAAGATGTGTTGTTTGTTGAACTTCCGTGGACACCAGCGGATGTTGACCAGACGTACAGTCGGTGCCATCGTCTCGGCCAGCAGGGTTCGGTGACGGCGACTTATTTGCTGTGTGAGGGGACGATTGATGAGTACATCTACGATTTGATTGAGCGGAAGCGTGGGGTGGTGAATGTGGCTACGGAGGGCGGTGATTTCGCCAAAGGGGTGTCTACGAACGAACTTATTTCACTTTTCACGCAGAAGGGTTTTGACGGCTGAAACCCTTACCCAGCAAGGGTTTATGGTGGTTTGTCGGTGGTTTGCGAACAGGTGTTCGGTCTGATTGTGGCATTTTGGTTACGGAACGGTGTATACTTGTTACTAGATAATTAGACAGACCCCTAGACGGGTTCAAGTACCCGAAGCCCTATCCGCCAAACGAAGGACAGAAACTTGATAGGTAAAGCAGTAGCGGTAGTTTTCGCTATCTATACGGTCATATTCGGAGTGGAAGCGGTTGCGAAAGCACCTCTCCATGAGGCACCTGAAGTGGTTATGGCATCGACCCCAGCACCACTCATGAATCTCATCCAACCCGAAATCCAACCCCAAGAGACGATTCCCGAGCACCCGTATGCGAACATCCAGTTCAAGCACGGAGATGTCTCGTGGCTACCGAAACTGGCACTTATGGCGGGGTGGAAAGAGAAGCAAATCCCACGTTTGACCAGAATCATTCTTCGTGAGTCCGGCGGTTGTCCATATCGGAGGGGCGGAGACATCGTGGACAAGAACTGTAATGTCGTCGGGCATGATGGTTCCGACCACGCATCGGACACTGGTCTCCTCCAAATCAACGGTATTAACTACAATCTGAAGCGCAACAAGTGGGCGGCGTTGTGTACGCAGATGGGTATCTGTGAGCAGGAACCACTCCTTGACCCGTTGACGAACCTGAGGGCAGGCAAACTGTTGTTTGATATTGCGGGTTGGGAACCGTGGAACCCGTGTAACTGGGACCCCAAGAGGTGCGGTAAGTAACCCTTAGGCGAGTACCCACTCTCCATTACGGAGGGTGTATCCCATCATCTCGGCGTATTCGGGGTCGTCATGGAAGGCGACCTGTACGCAGTAGTCGCATATCTCTGTTGCTGAGTAGATGCGTTCCATTGGGCATTCGCAGTGTTGTGGTGTTGTCATGCTTCCAGTATTACGTGGGGGTGTTATAGGGTTGCTTTACATCTTCCTTGTAGTTACTATGAACTTAGATAAACTAAATAGAAGCGACAGGAGAACAACATGGCGCACAACCTAGAAATCAACCAAGACGGAACAGCACGATTCGCCTACGCAGGGCAAACCCCCTGGCATCGCCTCGGAAAGCCGATGAAAGGGCTACAAACCATTGATGCGATGCTTGATGCTGCCCAAGCCGACTACCAAGTAGTCCTCACCAAAGTAGCCATCGTTGATGATGAAGGAAACTTGATTCGCAATCCGGACGGGTCAGCAGTAATTATCGAAGATTCAAAAGCAACCGTTCGAGCAAACGATGACGGGACTTTCAACCCTCTCGCAACCGTCGGCAACCGGTACGACATCCGGCAAAACCGGGAAGTTCTCGAGCGGGCACTTGCCGTGGTCGGAGCATCACGTGGCGACGCAGTTATTGACACCTGTGGCGTACTCAAAGGGGGCGCACGGTTCTTCTCCACGATTGACCTCGGCTCTCTGGTCATTGACCCGACGGGGGTGAACGACAAGATTGCCCGTTATCTGGTTGTATCTCACGGACATGATGGTTTCTGGCCGATTCGCTACGCAAACACCGATGTGCGTGCTGTGTGCCAGAACACGGTGATTATGGGTTTGAAGGAGGCTGAGCGTGTATTTACGGCTCGCCACACCCGTAACGCAGACGAGTACATGAAAACAGCCCAAGATGCCCTTCACATCTCAACCGAATGGGCAAAAGCATTCAAGTCCCAGGCAGAGTTGATGCTCAACATCCCAGTACCCCAGTCGTCACAGAAAATTGACAAAGTTCTGAACGCGGTCTTCCCGGCATCGAAGGATGAGTCAGACCGGCAGCGGCGGAACCGTGAAGAAATCAACGGGACTATTCGAGCACTGTACGCGAACCAACGCAATGCCGGTGGGTACGGGTTCAACGGATGGTCCATCTACAACTCTGTTGTTGAGTTCCTCGACCATCACCGCAAAGGTGAGGCGAACGACCGTGCGCTGGCAACCATTGACGAGAACTCGTGGGTAACCCGAGCAAAGTTGACCACACAGAAAGCGGTTATGTCACTCGTTTGATACCGAGTGATACCATTTTCAGGTGGAAGAAAACACCCCCGACAACGATTCGGCTCCGAAGGAAATCTCTTTCCCACAACCAGACGTTCCAAGTTCAACCATCTATGAGATAGCCTCCTTCATTGCCGGGGCAATCGAAAAGGAGCATCAAATGGCTTCATTGGCTAAAAGATTCTTGGATGAACTGTACGACGAGATTGGCAGTCCCGAAGACGCAGCAACAACGATCATCTCCTACATCCAACGTCGACACGGATGGGATATGGAGATTCTGGCCGATCAACGCGAAGTCGAAGAGATGCTTTTCAAACGGTTCAGCCGGTATGACGAAGAAATGTGGGAAAAAGTCCTCAACACGGATGCTATTTCCGACCTACACCATGAGGTGTACAAACTGTCCCAAACCTACATCGGTTATGCGATAGATGAAGTCTTGTCAGAGGAAGATGTTGATGGCGAAGAAGACGGGAATCACCCAGAGTTCGATTAGTCTTCCGAATCCAAAGAATCCAGAGGGTCACCCTCAATAATCTGAAGTTTCGCCGTAAACTCGTTGTTTTCGGGGTTGTCAACGGAAAGAATCTGAAGACCGAGAGCCTCAATCATCAGGTCTGCCACCTCACCCATATCTTCCTCAAATACCGCAACTTCCTCATCGGTTGTCTCGTCGT
>Ga0222713_10005866_pt1 | contig 11827 bp, 9 predicted proteins | sample C33_649DmetaG_FD_165061 | JGI IMG/M metagenome (GOLD analysis project Ga0222713, IMG submission 165061) | Estuarine water microbial communities from San Francisco Bay, California, United States - C33_649D | ecosystem: Environmental > Aquatic > Marine > Unclassified | place: USA: California...
CAGCGCTCTTTTTTGGTTCAACGGCAGCAATATTTTCTTCGGATTGGCCTGTTTCATGCTGGCCACCATTGGTTGGGGAGCCTCTTTGGTATTCTACAACGCCTACCTTCCTGAAATTGCGAGTCCCGATCGATTCGATCGCTTGTCTGCACGCGGGTACACCATGGGCTACATAGGCAGCGTGCTGCTTCTGATCTTGAATTTGATGTTCATCATGAAACCCGATTGGTTTGGATTGCCCAGCCCCAAAGAGAGCAGCCTGGCATTTCGCATTGGATTTCTGACCGTTGGCATCTGGTGGATGGGATGGTCCTTGTACCCCCTTTGGGTTTTGCCCAAAGACAAAAAAAACAACACCCAGACCCCCTTGTGGAAGGGCTACCATGAACTCAAGCAGGTATTTTTAAACTTGAAACAAATGCCTCAAACCCAGCGTTATTTGGCCGCCTTCTTCGTTTATACCATGGGCGTTCAAACCGTTATATACGTCGCTGCCTTATTCGGTAAAAATGTATTGGAACTCGAATCCAAAGACATGATCATTACCATTTTGTTGATTCAGTTGATCGGCATCGCAGGGGCCTATTTCTTTGCTTGGCTTGCCGATAAAAAAGGCAACCGTTTCAGCCTCAGTGCCTCCCTGTTTGTTTGGGTACTGGTGTGCATTCTGGCCTATTTCTTGGAACCCCGTAAACCCCTGCAGTTCTTCGGATTGGCCTGCTTGGTGGGTACGGTCATGGGCGGAGTTCAAAGTTTATCAAGGGCTACTTATGCCAAACTCATTCCCGGCGACAAAGACAACACTTCTTATTTCAGCTTCTATGAAGTGGCCGAAAAATTGGCCATCGTATTGGGCACCCTCTGTTGGGGCTTGATCGACAACATCAGTGGGGATATGCGCAACAGCATTCTCCTGCTCATGGTCTTTTTCTTAGTGGGAATTGTGTTGATGAGACGGGTCAACAGCCCCAAGCTGGCACCCAAACACTAAAACTCAAAGAAATCTTTGATGTGCTTCCAGGCCAATTTCTTATGGTCCACTTGACCCATAACCGAAGCAAAAGCAGGCAATCGAAGCACAGGAATTCCATCCCAATCATCGCATTGGTGCAGAGCCGGCACCCTCTCTAAATTGGTCTGATTGGCCCAAATGACAATGTAACGAGGCTTGAAGCTCAATGCCCATTCCCGTATGCCGTGGCGATCGGTGAACACAAAGGGATTCAATACCTGCACCCGGTCCATGGAAAGCGATTCCCCATTTACCTTCACCGCTTGCATCAAGGCCGTTAAGGGCGCCTTGAATTCATCGGGCCAATGCTTTTTATTCTCGTCAACCCAGACGTTCAAGACCCAAAGCGAGGCTGACTCCATGCTGCTTGTGTTCACCGCTGAACCGGGCTCTGCCGCTGATGTGGACTCCACTTGGGCAACGGGCTGGTCTTGGTGAGCCTGGACTGCGGTTGATACCATTGTTTCTCGGGGTGCCAGGGCCGCTTGAACCGCTGGCTCAGCAGATGCTGAAGAGACTGGTTTGGTGGCTTCGGGTTCGAGTGAAGAGTTCAAGGCCGTGACCGGGTCCTGTTTGGAAAAATGCTCATCGGGCAACAGAGCCATGCCTTCAAACAAAGGCAGGAGTTCCAGCGGATTTTCCACAATCATCCCTTTTTCAGCCATGGTCCCAACAGGTTTTGTATTTTTGATACAATGAGTTTCGAAATTAAGGTTGAGCGTACAGAAAACAGTAGACTTTCCCAATTGGATCCTGAAAATATTGGATTCGGCAAAGTATTCTCTGACCACATGTTCTTAGCCAATTTCAAAGACGGCGAATGGAAAAATGCGCGCATTGTACCCTATGGTCCCTTGTCCATGAGTCCCGCCACCAGCGCCATACATTACGGTCAATCCATATTTGAAGGCATGAAAGCCGTGGCGCACCAGAGCAGCGACGAGGCCATCGCCCTGTTCAGGCCCGAAGAAAACGCCAAACGATTCAACCGTTCTGCCAAACGCATGGCCATGCCTGAAGTGCCCGAAGAATTGTTCATGAGTGGTCTTCAGGCCTTGTTGGAACTCGATCGCCATTGGGTTCCACGTTCGGCCGGCGGGGCCCTGTACATACGGCCCTACATGTTTGCCACTGACGATTACATCGGTGTTAAACCCAGCGACACCTATTGCTTTGCGATTTTCACTTGCCCGGTTGGGCCTTATTACACCAAGGCCTTGCGGGTAAAAGTTGAGGAAGAATATAGCCGTGCAGCTCCCGGGGGAGTTGGATTCACCAAGTGCGCGGGAAATTATGCCGGTGCCTTATACCCAACGGCACTGGCTCAAAAAGAAGGCTTTGACCAGGTATTGTGGACTGACCCCCTCTCTCATGAGTGGGTGGAAGAAACGGGAACCACCAATTTCTTTGCCGTTTACTCCGATCGAATCGTGACCCCAGCCTTGAGCCAAACGCTGTTAGCGGGCATTACCCGCGACAGCGTCATACAGGCATTGCGCCATCTTGGCCATGAGGTAGAAGAGCGTCCTTTATCGGTTCAAGAACTCAAAGACAGCTTGTCCCAGGGTCAATTGGCTGAGCTATTCATTACCGGCACGGCCGCAACTTTGGTGAATTTAGACGGCTTTGGCCACCGGGGAGAATACCACTCGGTCATGGAGCAAGGCAACCAACAGGTTTCGCGCGAGGTCAAACATTTCCTCGATGAATTGCGCTGCGGAGCCACCCAAGATCCATTCGGCTGGGTGCAGGTGCTCTAATTATTGCAGATATCTGAGCGACGACAGAGTCTTACAACTTCCCTACCATGCTCACACCGAAACCGCTGAACAATTTGGTTCGGCTTTGTTTGCTTTGACCCTCCACGAAGCTCTGCGCAAACAGATTGGGCTCCAACACCAAAGTCCAAACGCGGTTGATGGGCAGTGAAGGCCCGAATGCCAAACGAGCATCAAAGGTGAACTGACGTTGGGTGCTCAAGGGCAAGAACTCGGTACGAGAAAAGTACTCACCTGAGGTTCGAGTCGTCATTCCAGGGCTGGCTTGCATAGCTAAACGCCAAACTGTCTTACCCAAAGGCAGGTATTGACGGTAGGCCAAGGGTATGCTCACCTTGCTCATTTTATAACTCAGGGTTCCCGTGGTTTCGCTCCATTCAGACATCGTTGTGGTATCCAATACCTCAACCGTTTGCACGGGATTGCCAGGAATGACCACCACCACGTGATAGGTATCAATTTGGGTATAAGTCTCGTAAGTGCGGTTGCGGTATTGACCGTTCCCTACCCACTCACCGTATGAAACACCCAATCCTGCCATGTGGCCATTGCCCAAATCTTTCAAAATGACGCCTTGGTAATGCGCATGGTATTGGGTTCCCAATACGCTCAGCTCATCGCGATTATCGAAATTGATGCTGTTGTGACTGCCTGTGAAAGCCGTGATCTCGGCATAATAGTGGGGCTTGAATCGATTGGAAAAATCGGTTTCTGCGAGCAAACGATCATCGAAATAGGCCTCTTTCAAACCGAATGGATCCAACCATTCAGCAAAAGAAGGCGTCAGGCCCAAGGAGTAGAGCGCTTCGTAGGGGTTAACAAACAAGGGAGCTAACCATTCCTGATGGGTTGTTTCACTGCTTGATGCAAACAGCTGAGCGGGATTCAAAGTCTGTACGTCTTTTTGGAGACGATTCTCAGTTTGTTCGCTTTTCCCTGCTGAAACAAAGGTTTGTTCTTTGATTTCCAGGTTGGGCTTGGCCTGCTTTTGCTTCGTAGAAGCTTTCGCAGCATTCATGAGAGAGGGATTTAGTTCCATCTCTGCGGTTGATACGCTGTTTTGTTTTGCCCTTTTTGGTTCGCTTTCGGCTGCAACTTGAGCAGAAGACGATGAGGCTGCTATTCGAGCAGAAGATGCTGAGGGCTCAAGGACCGCCATGGGAGGTGTGGCCTTAGAATGGGTGCTCCAAACATAGGCACCTGCTGTACCTAAGAACAACAGACCTAAGCTACTGAACCACCAGAAAATGACGCGGCGCTTGCGCTTTTCTTCGCGCATTTCCATGACTTTTTCAAAACTCACTCGCGAGGAATAAGTCCATTCTGCGTCTTGGAATTTCTGCCAATTCATTTCATTCATGACTGCCCTCCTTCCAATTTCGCCAGCATGGATTGCAAAGCCTTGCGAGCCTTGGCAAACTGAGATCGGCTTGTACCTTCATCAATGCCCATGGTCTCGGCGATTTCTTTGTGCGAATAACCTTCAATGGCATAGAGGTTGAAAACAGCCCGGTAACCCACCGGCAACAATCCAACCAATTTCAGCAATTGCTCCAAATGCAGGTTATCTAAAGAATGATCTTGACTGGGAAGCTCAATCGCATAATCATCGATGGAATCAAACATCATTTTTCGCGCTCTGATTTTGTTGATGCATACATTCACCGTGACGCGGCGCATCCAGGTTTCCAAACTGCTTTGGAACCGAAACTTACCCAAGTGATTGTATATCTTCACAAACGCTTCCATCAATGCGTCTTCAGCTTCTTCTTGATTCTGACAATACCGCATGGCCAATGCGAATAGCTTTTGAGAATAGCGTTTCCAAAGCATTTCCTGGCAAACGCGGTTCTCTTTTATGCATCCTTCTACCAGCTCCTGATCGGTCATTGAACATCCTCATAGTAACTCTGCCGTGGCCTACGAAAAACATAGACAACAGAAGGCATCGAAACGTGGCCTTTTCGACCACAATTTCAGCGTTTTTTTCCTTCGTTCCACGAGAGGTCCCAATTTTTCCACAGAGAAGGGACAGAATTTTAAAAAAACACGGGGGAGCCTTCGTTCATTTGCAAGCATGCGTTTGCGTGGGTCCATCATTTGCCTTTGCCTCGGCCTAGTGGCCTCATTGCAAGCGCAAACGGCCGAGGAAACTGCGGCTCACCACTGGGCAGACAGCCTTTTGCAACAGCTCTCCCTGCCCCGCATGGCAGCGCAGACTTTGATGATGGCCGCTTGGTCTCGCGACCGCGCTGTGCGCCCTGAACTCTTGCAGAACGTCGAAAAATACGGAATAGGCGGGATCATTTTTTTTCAAGGGCACCCCTTGGACCAGGCCTACCTCACCAATTTCTATCAACAACAAAGCGCTGTACCCTTGTTCATTGGCATGGATGCCGAATGGGGGCTTTCCATGCGGCTCTCAGACTTAGCCAAATTCCCATTTGCCATCAGCATGGGGGCCGCAGACGACCCCCTGTTGGCACGTGAATTGGGTCGATCCCTAGGGCGTGAATGCCAGCTACTAGGGGTGCACATCAGCTTTGGCCCGGTGGTCGATGTAAACACCAATCCCGACAACCCCATCATCGGATTTCGCAGTTTCGGGGAAAACCCAAACAAAGTAGCATCCATGGCGGTGGCCCAAATTCAAGGCATGCAAGAAGCCGGCATTTTGGCTTGCGCCAAACATTTCCCAGGGCACGGAAATACCGCAAGCGATTCGCACAAAGAGCTCCCCTTGGTCAGCGACAGCCGCAGTCAGCTTCAAAGCCACTTAACTCCCTTTCAATCTTGCATCGATGCCCAAGTGGCCTCAATCATGGTGGCACACCTAGAGGTTCCCGCTTTGGAACCCCAGCGAGGATTGCCTAGCTCCTTGTCTAAAAACATAGTTCAGCATCTCTTGCGGGAAGAAATGGGCTTTCAAGGCCTGATCATCACCGACGCCCTGAACATGAAGGGCGTTTCGGGTCAGTTTCGCTCAGCCAATGCCTGTGTCATGGCCTTAGAAGCCGGCAATGACATCTTGCTATTTCCCGAGAATGCGGCAGAAGCCATCGACAGCATTGTTGCGGCCGTGCGCAGCGGTCGCATTGACAGTGTGGACCTGCGAAACCGTGTTTTTCGCATTTTGAAACAAAAATACCTGGCGGGCCTAGGCCAATGGAAACCCGTCAATACGGAGCATTTGATGGATAGTTTGTTGCTTGTTCATGATCAGTTCAAACAGATTTGGACAGCTCCACATGAAAGTTACCCCGGGCTTTCGGTTTTGGACCCGGCACGAGTGCTTCCCTTGAAGCGGTTCAGCGACCAACATGGGGTATTGGTTCAATTGCTGCCCGAAGGCAAATTGCTGGGCGATGTTTTGGACTCTCTACTCTTAGATGGGCTCCTGCAAAACGGACATTGGGACGTCGTGCCCATGGCTGTTCAATGCCAAGCCGCCGAACTGGAACAGGCTTTACTACCCTTTGGTCCCGACGCCTTTGTGCTGTTGGCCCATACCGAAACCCAAACCTGGGGCAAAGCCAGCCGCGAGTTGCCCACCGGGATCGTACAGTGGTTGAAACAGCGAAACCCTCAATCTACCGCATTGCTGCACGCGGGCAATCCTTATGCGTTGCGAAGTGTGGACCCCAGGACCAATGTCCCCATCTTGTTGAGCTACGAGAGTGATTCCCGCAGTTTGGATTTTACGGCCCAAGCCTTGTACGGAGAAGTCTGCGGAGGGGCTCAATTACCGGCAACCTTGAGCACCCGTTTTCCCGCTGGCTATTGCCTCAAACACCCTACCCGTTCTGAGCCTTGGAAACAAGGAGAAATGGATTCAAAAGAGGCTCAACTGCAGGTGCCTTATCTGAACATGGCCCAACAATTGGACAAACGCATGCAACAAGCCTTGAACGAAGGTGATTTCAAAAGCAGCCAATGCGTGGTGATGCATCGCGGCAAAGTAGTTTACCAATCGAGCCTGGGCCAAATCGATGCTGACCCTGAATTGCACATTGGGCCCAGACCCCAATCTTTTGCCCATGTCTATGATTTAGCCAGTGTCACCAAAGTAGCGGCCACCACCTTGGCCGTCATGAAATTGGTTGAAAGTCGACACTTGTCGGTGCAACAAGCCATTTACCAAACCTGGCCCGAAGCAGGCGAATCCCCTTGGGGACACTTGCCCCTGAGTGCCTTCCTAACCCATCAAACAGGCCTACCCGCTTTCTTATCTTTTTTCAAGACCATGAACGCTCAGGCAGCCAGTCACAGCGAAGCTCCTGACAGCCTGCACACCTTGGCCTTGAGCGATGCCTGCTACGTGGAAGCGCGTTGGGCTGATTCTGCCTGGCAGTGGATCAAGAACACCCTTCCCGCTACACCCACTGCTTACTTGTATAGCGACCTCAACATGATCATCATGGGCAAGTGGGTAGAGCATGTAAGCGGCGTATCCTTAGACCGCTACCTCGACTCCCTATTCTACCAACCCATGGGCTTGGAGCGAATGGGTTACCGGCCGCAAGATCGGGGATTGGATTATTGGTGCGTACCCTCGAGCACCGATGAGCGATGGCCTCGCAAACGCATTTGTGGAATCGTGCACGATCCCAGCGCAGCCGTTTTAGGGGGTGTTTCAGGAAATGCAGGTCTTTTCAGCAACGCGCATGACCTAGCCGCCCTGTTTCAAATGTTCTGCGATGGTGGAACCTACAAGGGTAAGCGCTATTTGCAAGAATCTACGATCAAACAATTTAGCAAGGCCTACAGCAACCGCTCTCATCGAGGCTTGGGCTTTGACCGCAGCAACGGAAAGAACAACATCTTTACGGGCGCCCCAAGCACCTTGTTTGGCCACAGCGGTTTTACCGGAACTTGGGCCTGGACTGACCCCAATCGCGAACTGGTCTTTGTTTTCTTGAGCAACCGCACCTATCCCAATGAAAATAACAAGGGCTTGGTCGAAAAAGGAGTGCGCGGCGAATTGCTAGAATCGGTATACCGGTACCTTCCCCATTAAAAAAGGGATATCAAATCCAATCCTGCCACATTGCCAGAGCTCATAACCAGCCAAATTTCGCTGGTATCAGCTTCCAAGGCTTGCTTCAATTCCTGTTGATTGGAAAACAAGCAAACCTCTGGCCCCAAGCGTTCTTGCATTTCGGCCAAGCTAGGAACGGGCATTTTTTTCAATTCAAATACATGGGGATCATAAAGCACCCATTTGGCATCAGCCGGATCCAAAGTCCCCTTGTACCTGGGCATGAATTGTGGATCCAAACTCGAATAGGTGTGCAGCTCTAGCAAAGCCAATATGTTCTGCTTGGGGAAACGCTCTCGAACGGCCGAGACACTGGCTTGCACCTTGCTGGGGGCATGTGCAAAGTCCCGAATCAATTCACCTCGATCGCTCACCTGTATGGTTTCCAAGCGCTTGGCTGTACCTGGAAAATCAGCAATCGATTCCCAAGCCACTCGTTCATCCAATCCCAGTGAAATCGCCAATCGAACGACTCCACTGGCATTTTCGATGTTGTGCTTTCCAAAAAAGGCCAATTCCAGGGTTTTACCCTGAATCTTCACCCAGGCTTTGCCCGTTTCTCCGTATCCAAATTCGGGAGCACTGTAAGGCATAGCATGGCTGTGGCGAGCCCCTATCTCCATCAAAGCTGAATCGCCTTGATACAAGAAAGATTGACCAGAAACGGTTGTCAAATACGCATCAAACTGCTGTTGGTAGCTCGCCTCAGTGGGAAATACGTTGATGTGATCCCAGGCAATCCCCGTGACCATGGTAAAATGAGGCCGGTAATGCATGAACTTCGAGCTGCGATCCAACGGGGAGGTCAAATATTCATCGCCCTCAATCACCATGATGGGAGCATCAGACAGGCGCACCATTCTCGGATATCCAGGCAGTTGGCTACCGACTAAATAATCAAAGGCCATGTGATTCTTTTCCAAGACGTGCATCAACATGGCCGTCGAGGTTGTTTTCCCGTGAGAGCCCGCAATGACCACCCGGGTTTTCTCTCGGGCATGTTCGTAAATGAAGGCCGGAAAAGAATGAATGGGCAAACCCAATCGCTGAGCTTCCAGCAACTCAGGGTTATCAGCTCTTGCGTGCATGCCCAAGATCACAAAATCGACCCCTGCTAATTTTTCTGGAAACCAACCAAAAGCCGCTGGCAGCAAGCCCGCTTGCTCCAAGCGGGATTTCGCCGGGTCGAAAATCTCATCGTCGCTGCCGCTTAGCTCATGGCCCAAGGCTTGAAGCTCGAGTGCCAAGTTGTGCATCACAGCACCTCCAATGGCGATAAAATGTATGCGCATGACCGGAAGCGAATCTACAATGACAGGGCCTTGTAGCAAACAAAACCCGCTGATTTTTGCTATTTTTGCCAAACACGAAACCCCGAATCTTCGGGCAGTAGAAATCGGCATGAATATCCTGGTATGCATCAGTGTGGTTCCTGACACCACTACCAAAATCAGCTTCACAGACAACGACACGGCTTTTCAAACCTCTGGCGTTCAATTCATTCTCAATCCTTACGACGAATTGGCCTTGACACGCGGGCTGGAAATCGCCGAAGCCAATGGGGGGAAAGTAACGGTGGTTCATGTGGGACTGTCTGATAGCGAAGCTGTTATTCGCAAAGCCTTGAGCATGGGCGCAGAAGCGGCCATTCGCATCAATGCAGCCCCAACTGATGCCCAGCAAGTAGCCAGTGAATTGGCTGCCATTGCGGGCGGTTACGATTTGATTTTAACCGGTCGCGAAAGCATTGACTACAACGGAGGTTTGATCTGCGGCCTATTGGGCGCTGCTTTGAATATCCCATCGATCAACGTAGTCACACGCATCGACTACATCAACGGGACTTGGAGTTTTGATCGTGATATCGACGGTGGCAAAGAGAGTGTTTCGGTGCAAGGACCCTGTGTGGCCAGCGCTCAAAAAGACCTTTGCGAACCCCGCATTCCCAATATGCGTGGCATCATGGCCGCTCGCACCAAACCCTTGACTGTGTTGGAGCCTAAAAACAACGCATCAGGAGTGACCTATACCCAATTCGAATTACCGGCTCCCAAACAAGGCGTCAAATTGATTGACCCCAGCCAAGCCGCTGAATTGATTTCCCTATTGAAAAACGAAGCCAAAGTCTTGTAATATGAGCCTAGTAGTATTCATCGAATTCGCCGACGGCGTTTATAAAAAATCCAGCTTGGAAGCCCTTTCCATGGCTCGTTCTCTGGCTGAAAGCACCCAGCAAAAAGTGGTAGCTGTTCAGCTCAATGGACCTTGCGATTCCCAAATTCTGGGTCAGCATGGCGCTCACAAAGTCCTGCACAACGGGTCTGATTTGGGTGCATTTGCGGCTGATTCATGGGGCAAGGCCTTGGCTCAAATGTGTCAAGAAACCCAGGCCGAAGTGGTGATCATTTCCAACACCTACAGCGGCAAGTCTTTGGCACCTCGCGTGGCCCATGAACTCAAAGCCGACATGGCCAGCCAAGTGGTTTCCATGCCCGAAACAAGCAATGGCTTTAGGGTAAAGCGAAGCGTATTCTCAGGCAAAGCGTTCGCCTGGGTGCAACTGACTAGCCCCATCAAAGTATTGGCCTTGACGCCCAACTCCTTCCCCATTCAAACTTGGAACGAGAGTGCTAGCCTAGAAACGACTCAGGTGTCTGCCAGCAGCACCATTCAAGTAGAGTCGGTTCAGAAAGTAAGCGGTAAAATCCCCTTGACAGAGGCCGAAATCGTGGTTTCTGGCGGTCGAGGCATGAAAGGTCCGGAACATTGGGGCATGATCGAAACCTTGGCCAACCAATTGGGAGCTGCCACTGCATGCTCAAAGCCTGTCAGCGACATGGGATGGCGCCCTCACAGCGAACACGTAGGTCAAACCGGCATTACCATCAAGCCGAATTTATACATCGCCGTGGGCATTTCTGGGGCCATTCAGCATTTGGCTGGCGTGAGCTCAAGCAAAGTCATCGTGGCCATAAACAAAGACCCCGAAGCCCCCTTCTTCAAAGCCGCAGACTACGGCATTGTGGGCGATGCATTCGAGGTTTTGCCCCAACTGATTGAAGCGTCCAAATAAGGCATGACCCAAAAGGTCGAATTGGAAATCAAAACCATAGTGCCGGCCCATTCACATGGAGCCTACACCTTGGTATTGGGCGAGCGATTCGGAGATCGCAAAATACCCGTTTTAATAGGTTCCTTCGAGGCTCAAGCCATCGCCATGGAATTGGAAGGCATGAAGCCCAGTCGGCCTCTCACTCATGATCTGTTCGCCAAGGCGCTCAGCGAATTCCATGTGGTGCTGAAACAGGTCTACATCAGTAAATTGGAAGAAGGCATTTACTACGCCGTTTTGGAGTTGCAGTCAGGGGAACGCTCTCTGCAATTGGATTCCAGAACCAGCGATGCCATTGCCCTTGCGACCAAATTCAAATGCCCCATTTTTGTAGCCGAGTCCATTCTTCACGAAGCCGGCTACCAAGATGACAGTCAGGGCCCAGAAGCTACTGAAGACGAAGAACCGCTGTTCAGCGAAGACGATTTGGATATGGAAGACTCTGATAATCCCTGGGCAGAATTGGACATAGAAGAATTGGAACAACAGCTTAACGAGGCCATTCAGGAAGAAGATTATAAGCGCGCCGCTGAAATACGAGATGAAATCGCCCGACGCAAATAAACCAACCATGCACCGTTCGAAAATCCCATTCGCCGCTTTTCTGCTCATGCTCACATCCTGCACAATGGATTCCCAAAAGGGGCCTTCATCGGCAGCTAAACAGGCGGTTGATTCAAGCTGGAGTTGGCCCGGCACTTACCGTTACAGGGCCGTTTCCAAAAACCATACTAGCCTGGGAGCCATGAGCCCGAGCGACACCATGTGGCTGAGCGATACCGCCTTTTTATACGACATTGAATCCCTCAATAAACACGCGGCGGGAACCTATAGCATAGACAAAGACGCTCAAGGGAATGCGGTATTGGTCTTCAATTACCGATGGG
>Ga0222713_10005869_pt1 | contig 11816 bp, 10 predicted proteins | sample C33_649DmetaG_FD_165061 | JGI IMG/M metagenome (GOLD analysis project Ga0222713, IMG submission 165061) | Estuarine water microbial communities from San Francisco Bay, California, United States - C33_649D | ecosystem: Environmental > Aquatic > Marine > Unclassified | place: USA: California...
CTCTGCGGCGCGATGCCGGTGTTTGAGTTCCCAGGCGCGCAGCAGTTCATGCACGTCCTTGGCCGCCAGGTTCTCGAGGTCTTCCTCCATGATCGCGAGTTTCTTCAGCCCGATGTTCAGCAGCTTCTCGTTGGTCATGTAGTTTACGGTGACGCCACCGCAGTATTCGTCCATCAGCTTCTGCAGGCGGTCCAAGCCCTGCTTGGGGTTGATGTAGTGCGGGTTGACGTCGCCGGCCACGATCGCATTCCGGTAAATCCGGTAATGCTCCAGCGGCTTGTAGATCTCCTGCTTGCGGCTCTCGATCTGCGCATCGGAAACGACTATGCCTTCGGCCTTTCCGTCGTCGATATATTTGCAGGCAGCCTTGGCAGCAAGACGGCCCTCGGTGAACGAGCCCGAGGAGAACGCGTGAGGCGTGCCGCCGACCGCGTCACCGGCGCCGAACAGGCCTTCGATGGTCGTCATGCGGTTGTAGCCCCAGAAATACTCGGGAGGCGAAACGTCTTCCGGCCCAGAACACCAGGCACCTGAACCGGTCGCGTGCGAGCCCATGACGTAGGGCTCGGAAGTGGTCAGCTCGGGATTCTCGTTCTTGGGATCCACGTCGGTGGCAGCCCACAACACGGCCTGGCCGACGGTCATGCCGAGGAAGTTTTCCCAGCCAACCTCTTCCAGGTGCGGATCCTGGAAGGCCTTCATGGTCACCATGTGTATCGGACCGCGTCCCGCGTTCACTTCGCTGATGATGCAGTGGTTGCGCAGGCAGGTCGGAATCGGACGATGCGTCAGATGCGAGGCCTCGGGATCCAGGTATTCCTTGCCGACCATTTCCTGCAGCGCGGGGAACCACTTGGATTCGTACTCCTCGCCCAGGCAGTTCTGCGTATAGGTCTTCAGGTGCAGGAAGTAGGCGCCGACCGGACCGTAACCGTCCTTGAAACGCGCCAGCACGATGCGGTTTTCCATCTGCGTCATCTTGGCGCCGGCGTTGATCATCAGACCGTAGGCGGAAGCGGACGACCAGGGGGCATACCAGGTGCGGCCGGAACCCTCGCCCACCGAGCGCGGCTTGAAAATGTTGGACGCGCCGCCCGCGCCGCAGATCACCGTCTTCGACTTGAAGACATGGTAATTGCCGGTACGCACGTTGAAACCCACAGCACCGGCAATCCGGTTCTCCTTGCTCTCATCCATCAGCAGGTGGGTGACGCAGATGCGGTTGAACACCTTGTCCGCGGATTTCTTCGCAGCCTCGGCCACGATCGGCTTGTAGGACTCGCCGTGAATCATGATCTGCCAGCGCCCTTCACGCAGGTAGCGGCCGGTTTTCGGGTCCTTCATGATCGGCAGGCCCCACTCCTCGAACTGGTGCACCGTCGAGTCGACGTGGCGCGCCATGTCGAACAGCAGGTCTTCGCGCACCATGCCCATCAGGTCGATGCGGGCGTAGCGGACATGATCCTCCGGCTTGTTCTCGCCCCAGCGGGTACCCATGTAGCAGTTGATGGCGTAGAGGCCCTGTGCCACCGCACCTGAACGGTCAATATTGGCCTTCTCGGCAATGACAATCTTCTTGTCCTGCCCCCAGAATCTGGCCTCCCATGCGGCACCGGTGCCGCCCAGACCCGCACCGACGACCAGGATGTCGATGCCGTCTTCTACGATAGTTTGGTAAGCCATTAGTAGTACACGCCTTTCTTCATCTTCAGGCCGTTGGACTTCAGCGTGTGCAGACCGCCGTCGTCCATTCGAATCCATTTCGGTTCGTTGTAGAGCAGTTCGCTGTCACGCATTTCCTTGGTGGGCCCCGGAACTTCGGCAAGCTTGGGAATTGCGGTTCCCCAGGGCTTGGTGGTGATCGGCGAGAGGAAATTCTTTTCAGTGCCGTTACGGAACTTGATCCGCCAGGCGATGGTGCCCTTCTGTTCGTCGCGGTGAACGCGGACGCTGTGACCGAGCGGCGCAAAGTCGGCATAACCGCGCACATCGATCGCGTGCTGCGGACAAGCCTTCACGCAGGAGTAGCACTCCCAGCACATGTTCGGCTCGATGTTGTAGGCACGGCGGTAGGTCTTGTCGATGTGCATGATGTCGGACGGGCAGATATCGACGCAGTGTCCGCATCCGTCGCACCTTGTCATGTAGACGAAGGTAGGCATTCGTAGGCTCCTAGTTATATTCCTGAAGTACGGTGTTTTTTAATAGTGGCGTGGCGCTTCGCGCTTGATGCCGAGGCCCATGTCCATGGGTGCATCCTTGAGCAGCTCCATGGAATGTCTTTGCTGCTGCTCCGGCTCGTCCCGGGTCAGCGTCGGCAGGTTCTGCACAGTGCCGTTGGCCTCGGACATTCTTTTCTCGAAGGCCGCGGCGGGCTTGAAAAACATGTGCGCGAACTTGGACCAGGGTACCGAACCGAACAGCACCGTGGTCGCGATGATGTAAAGACCGAAGAATGCATTTGCGCCCGCACCACCCTTGACCTGGAGGAAGCCCCAGATCAGGCCCAGCGTGGTGCTGGCCAGCAGTGACAGGATGAACAGGTCGGCGTGCATGACCCGCAGCGGCGAGTTGCCTTCTGCGGCCACGTCCACCCGGATGAAGAACCAGAACCAGTAGCCACCCACGCAAACCATCAGGCCGCCTATCCACCACATCATCGCCACGATGGAAGGCGTAGGCGTCGCTGCAGTCGGATAGCAGAACACCATCAGCGCGGTAGCAACCACGTACATCACGAAACCGTACATGGTCAGCAGGTGGGCAATGCGCCGGCGCTGATTGCAGAACTCACCCGAAGTCAGCACATCCACCACCCCGGTTTTGACTGCAATGGCAATCAGTTCACCGCCACCGACCGGCTTGCCCTTGCTTTTCGATTTGCCCCAGTTTTCGAAAAAATACCGGGCGCTGCCCTTGTGAATAACATCAAACAGTGTGCCTGCAACAACAAGAGCGATCATGACGACCAGGAAAGTCGGCATGAAGGCAGGCGGAATGAATGCCGAAATCGCGGCAAACGGATTACTGGTGAACATCAATACCTCCCCCAAGAATTGCGCTGATTTTAAACGCCCGCGGGGGTACTGTGAAAGAAGAGAAAGAAAGGTTATGTGGTCATAGAAAAAACTTGGTACGGCATCGGCTACAATGATGGGGAGGTAATTCTTGAAAATCTGCATCGTTTCCGACAGCCATGACCACCGTGAGCCTCTGGCCGCGGCGGTTACCGAGGCCAAAGCACTGGGAGCCCAGGCCGTATTGCACTGCGGCGACCTGATCGCACCGTCCACATTGCATGCAGTGGTGGGATTGGGCCTGCCCATCCACATGATTCACGGCAACAACACCGGCGACCTGTACTACCTTTCAAAATGGGCACAGGAACCGAAAAACCGCCTCAGCTACTATGGCCAGGACGGCTCACTGGTGCTGGCCCAGCGGCGGATTTTCATGGTCCATTACCCGCACTACGCAAAAGCGATGGCCACGACCGGCGATTACGACCTGGTGTGCAACGGCCACGAACATCGCGCGGTGATCGAGAAAATCACCAATATCAAGGGCGGTCAAACGCTGCGCATCGACCCCGGCACCGTCGCCGGAGTCAGCGCACCCTGCACTTACTCCTTCGGTGACCTGGCCAGCATGGAATTCGCGATCCGCCCGGTGCCGGAATCGTGAAATTCTTGATTAACCAATAAAAACATATACTTAACACCATCCCTGGAGATGGCGGGATATACTTCCCTTTCACACGCTGAACGGGTAGCTCATGGCCACCAAAATCGCCCCTCTCGCCCGGAAATCGCTGCAGACCGAAGCGCGCGTCATCGACAGCGAACCCTATTACGAGTCCGGCGGCAATGAAATCGCGCTGTTCGAAGCAGCCTACGCCAGCCAGCTGCCGGTGCTGCTCAAGGGACCGACCGGGTGCGGCAAGACGCGCTTCATCGAACACATGGCATGGAAACTAAAACGCCCTCTGGTTACGGTGTCCTGCCATGACGATCTCACCGCCGCCGACCTCGTCGGCCGTTACCTGATCACCGGCAACGAAACAGTCTGGGTGGACGGGCCTCTGGCGCACGCGGTGCGGGCCGGCGCCATCTGCTATCTCGACGAAGTGGTTGAGGCACGACGCGACACCACGGTGGTGATCCACCCGCTGGCCGATGACCGCCGCATCCTGCCGATGGAAAAACACGGCGAACTGCTGCAGGCTCCACCGGAATTCCTGCTCGTGATGTCGTACAACCCGGGTTATCAAAGTGTTCTGAAGGAACTGAAACCGAGCACGCGCCAGAGATTTGTGGCCATCGATTTCCGTTACCCCGGCGCCGGCCTTGAGGAAAAAATCATCCGCACGGAATCAGGAGCCGATAGCAGCACTGCTGCTGCCCTGGTTCGCCTCGCCCACATGACGCGCAACCTCAAGGACAACGGGCTAGACGAGGGCGCATCGACGCGATTGCTGGTCCATGCAGCCAAACTGATCGTGCGCGGCGTCCCATCGCACAACGCCTGTCACAGCGCCATCGCTGAAGCGCTGTCCGATGATCCGGAAATGCTGCACGCCATTGACGAATTCGTTTCGTCGGTTTTCTGAATTCACCCCGGCCCCGTACATGGCCGCATCCGCACTGAGCATGGCAACACTCGTCGGGCGCCTGGATTACCTGCTGAATCCGGTACTCTCCACCCGCCGCTCCGCCGGCCCGCTGGCCCGGCAACTGGCGTCATTACCGCGCGCGCAGCAGGATTTTGTTCTGCAATGGACCGAAGTCATCACCCGCACCAACTATGAGCTGGCTTACCAGTTTGCGGCCAGCGCCAGTGCGGCGTTCGAAAAAATGGATATGCAGGCGATGGAAGCCTGGATCATCGCGGCGCTGGACACCTACGACCGCGAAGGCTTGCATAGCGGCAGCGAAATCTTCCGGCAGGTTGACGCCTGGACACAGGCCACGGTCGGAAACCAGGTTGTCTCCCTTGAACGGAACATGAATATTCTCGGCCTCTTCGCCTGCGGCCTTTCCGGGAGAAAGCTGAGCCTGGATACTGCCGCCGAACCCTGGACCGATACTGAAACACTGTATTTGCCGGCTCACATCAGCGCACTGCCAACGCGGGCGGAAAATTTCAATATTTACAAGATATTGATCGCATTGCTCTGGGCACAGGGCCGTTACGGAAGTTTCCAGGCCGATCTGGCAGCCGCTTGCGCCGGCTATCCCGATCCGGTGCGGGCAGGCGCACTGCTCAGTCACATCGAAAACCTGCGTCTCGAAGCCTGCATTGCCCGCGTGCTGCCCGGCATTGCGCGTGACATGGCCAAGTTGCATGTTCCCGCATTCGAGGAATGCCGCAGCAACCTGTCAAAAGCCGCGACAACGGTCAACCACAGCCTGCAGTGGCTGCAGCGCCTGTACGGCATCATGGACGCTCCCCGTCTGCCCCACCGTACCGCATTGCGCACGGAAACACTGGTGGTGCGCGAAGCACGGATTAAACGCGAACAGGGCGAACTGGCCCAGGCACTTGCCGAACTCGCGCATGAGTACAAGACTGAAGCGGACAATGCTGATGGAAACCCGGATCGCTTCCGGATCGAGGTTGCCAAAAACGCTGAAGGCGATGCGACGTTTGAACTGAAGCTGGAGCAAACGCCGGTCCCCCCCCCGGAACACGTATCCAGGCTGATCGACTCCATACTCCAGGATCTCGGCGAAATTCCCGAGGATTACCTCCAATCCGCCACCGACTCCGGCCGGTATGACTCTTCAGCGGTTGATGAAAACGCCCCGGGAAATCCGCGCGATGAAACCGAGTCCGAAACCGGCACCTACCTCTACAACGAGTGGGACTGCAAACGCCGCAACTACCGCAAGAACTGGTGCACGCTGCGTGAATCCGACGTGCAGCCGGCAGATAATGATTTCGTCGCGAGCACACTGGCCGCATACCGCCCGCAAATCATCCGTTTCAGGCGGATTTTCGAAATGCTGCGCGGTGAGGACAGGATGCTTAAACGCCAGGCCATCGGCGATGAAATTGATTTCGACGCCCTGGTCTCGGGCCATATCGACCTGAAAAGCGGTCTTGAGCTGCCGGACCGTCTGCTCATGCGGCGACACAAGACCGAACGGGATCTGGCGGTGCTGTTAATGATCGACATGAGTGGATCCACCAAGGGCTGGATCAATGATGCCGAGCGGGAAGCGCTGATCATGCTGTGCGAAGCCCTGGAGGCGCTGGGTGACCGTTATGCCATTTACGGCTTCTCGGGCGTGACCCGGAAGCGCTGCGAAATCTATCGCATCAAACGCTTCGATGAACCTTATGACGATACTGTCAGGTGTCGGATCGCCGGGATAGAGCCGCAGGACTACACGCGCATGGGCGCCGCGATCCGCCACCTGACCCGGCTGCTGGATGGCGTCGATGCCCGAACCAAGCTGCTGATCACGCTATCCGACGGCAAACCCGACGACTATAGCGATCATTATCGCGGCGAATACGGCATTGAGGATACGCGTCAGGCGCTGATCGAGGCACAGCGCACCGGAATCAAACCGTTCTGCATCACCATAGACCACGAGGCACGCGACTACCTTCCGCATCTATACGGCCCGGTGAACTGGACGCTGGTAGACGACGTCAGGAAACTGCCTGTGCAGGTGGCGGATATTTACCGGCGTTTGACCGCCTGAAAGACGCGCCGGCAACGGGCCGGATTGCCGCTTCAGGAATCCCAGACCGGGCTGTGGGGCGGATCGACAATCCGCGTGCCGCGGGCCAGCGCCGAGATGGCAGCCATTTCGTCGTCCGCAAGAGTGAAATCGAGAACCTTCAGGTTTTCGCGCAACTGCCCGACGTTCACCGCACCCGGGATGGCGACGACCCGCTCCTGCTGTACCAGCCAGCGCAACGCCACCTGGGCGACGCTCAACCGCCGCTGACCGGCGATCTCCTGCAATACCGGGTCACTCAAAACCGCGCCGCGCACCAGGGGTGAATGGGCGACCAGCACCATCCCTTTTTCACGCATCAGCTGCAGCAACGGTCGCTGGCTCAGATAGGGATGGTATTCGACCTGATTGGCTGCGAGGTCGCCGACGATATCGGTGGCCTGACTAACCAGGACCGTCGGGAAGTTCGACACGCCGATGGCACGCACCTTACCCTGCTTGCGCAGCTTCACAAACTCGCCCAGCGCCCACTCCAGCGATACCTGCGGGTTGGGCCAGTGGATCAGCAGCAGGTCGACGTAATCCGTCTGCAGCATGCGCAGACTGTTGTCCAGTTCGAGTGCCCGGTCAGGCTGGGGAGGCGTCTTCGGATGCAGCAGCTTGGTGGTCACCCAGATATCGCCGCGCGGCACCGCAGTACGGGCCAATGCCTTGCCGACCGCCTCTTCGTTGCCGTAGTACCTGGAGGTATCGATGTAGCGGTATCCTTCCGCCAGTGCCGCCTCGACGAGAGCACAGCCGGCATCGCCCTTGTTGCCCAGCGTACCGAAGCCGATACCGGGCATCGAGTATTTACCGATGATTTCTTTTTCCATGCGAGTTTTTTTACCACTGTTCTTCAGCTACCCGCAACCCGCGTTCCGAGGGGGCTTCGTCACTTCCGCCACGCGCCAGGGCGACGCCTATCAACCCCTCAATGCAACTGTGCGCGTGCCGGCGTTTCAACGACGGCCTCCGCGGCAGGATCTTCACCACCGTCCGCCAACGCATCAGCCGCATCGGCAGAATCGTCCTCGGCATCCATCACGCCCTCGGCCATGGTCGCAGTAGCGGCCAGGGCGGCAGCAATATCCATATCGGTGCCCGGCACCTGCTCGACCAGACTGCCGAGCTCCGCCAGCGGCGGCAGTTCCTCGAGCGAACGCAGGTTCAGGTCATCGAGAAACGACTTGGTTGTCGCAAACAGTTCCGGGCGACCCGGCACTTCGCGATGACCGACGATATCAACCCAGCCGCGCGCCTCCAGCGCCTTGAGGATTCCGGGAGACACCGTAACGCCGCGTATTTCCTCGATATCCCCGCGTGTCACCGGTTGCCGATAAGCGATGATCGCGAGGGTTTCCAGAACTGCACGCGAATATTTCGGCGGCTTCTGCGGATTCAGACGATCAAGAAATTGCTGGGCCTCGGGCCGGGCACGGAAACGCCATCCTGAAGCCACCGCTACCAGTTCGATGCCCCTCCCCTCCCAGTCACCGCGCAGGTCGTCCAGCACCTTGCGCAACGTGTCATTGTCGAGCTTTTCGTCGAAGAGCTTCTTCAGGTCCGCCAGCGACATCGGCTCCTGGGTCACCAGCAGAGCCGTCTCGAGGACGTATTTCACGCGGGCCAGATCAAAAGTGTTTTCTTCCATGACGGTCATTGCACTGCGGCCGGTGCGCCGCTTCTCAGTTTGACGTAAATCGGTGAATAGGCCTGTTCCTGGCTGATCTCGATCAGCACTTCCTTGGCGAGTTCCAGTATGGCAAGGAAAGAAACCACGAGCACAGGCAATCCTTCTTCGGGACTGAACAGGCTCGCGAACTCCACATAACCTTCAGACTGCAGGATGCGCAGTATGCGACTCATATGTGAACGTACCGACAACTGCTCGCGGGTGATTTTGTGATGACGGTTGACCGCCGCCCTCTGCAGCAGGCCCAGCCATGCCATTTTCAGGTCATCGATGTCCACGTCCGGCATACGCAGCGCAGCTTCGCGCTCGAACAACACCTGGACCACGGTGAAATCGCGCCCAGCCTGCGGCACCTCGTTGAGGTTGTGCGCGGCGAGCTTCATCTGCTCGTATTCCATCAGGCGGCGGACCAGTTCCGCACGCGGGTCTTCTTCCAGATCGTTGGCGGCAGGACGCGGCAGCAACATCCGCGACTTGATCTCGATCATCATCGCCGCCATCAGCAGATATTCGGCGGCCAGTTCCAGCTGCTGGGTCCGCATCAGCTCGACATATTCCAGATACTGCTCGGTCAGCTTCGCCATCGGAATGTCGAGGACGCTGATGTTCTCCTTGCGGATCAGGTAGAGCAGCAGGTCCAGCGGCCCTTCGAACTGTTCGAGAAAAACCTCCAGCGCGTCGGGCGGAATGTAGAGGTCCTGCGGCAATTCCAGCAGGGGTTCGCCGTAGACCTTGGCGACGGTCGCAGTTTCAGCGGCGGGATTGACGGGATCAGACATGGAGCGACGCCGAAAAATGCGGAGAATGCGACCCCGTTTTTGCTTTCCGGGGACTTGTTATTTGGATTTTCAGGCGCTGCATCGGCATATTTTACCGATATTTGTTACGGCACCCAACGCTGACGAGAGGATATTCCATCACTCGGAACTAAACTATTGACGCGATTGCAAATTGCGCGAGAATGACCGCAACAGCCGGGACCACGGCACGCCCTGACCCGCCACTCTTGCTTGACCGGTCGCGACGGTTTCCGGGTTCTCTGCGCCGATCGACACCAGACATGCCAGAAAAACTCTCCACTGACCGCCAAGCCCGGGTATCCGGCAAGGAACCCCTGTCGTCCGTCTCGCGCAATGACGGTTTCCGGCTGCTGCACTATTTCACGGTCACCAGCCTGATTGCATTTTCGGTGGTGGCCACCGCGCTGTTCATACTCCAGAGAATGGAGGAGGACTTCTTTGCCGAGGTCCAGAAGGAACAAACCGCGTTTTTTGCGCGAACCCAGTCCGAATTTGCACAGCGTCAGGAATCCCTGGCCCGCAACAACATGCTGTCACTGCACGAAGCCAGCCACGTCAACCTGACGATGGTGATTTCCAATACGCTGCGCGATGTCGATCTTCTGCCCTTTCTGAGACTGGTGCAGCAGATACCGGCGGATCACTGCCGCACGTTGCCGGAAAAATCCGGCACGACCGACAAGAGCGTTGGCACAGACCCCGCAAAAGCCTGTTTTGCCGAGATCGGACGCAGGATCCTGTCACTGCCCGCGTTTACAACGCTGGATGCCAAAGTGCATACGACGATGCGCAAGAGCAGCGTATTCAAGATCAAGGTTTTCGACCTGCGTGGGATCACCGCCTACTCTTCCGAGCACAACCAGGTCGGCGAAGACAAATCGGACAATCGCGGCTGGCTGTCCGCAGTCAACGGCAAGCCGGCCAGCGAGCTGACACATCGCGAAAGCTTCAGCGCGTTCGAGGGCATGGTCGAGAACCGCGACCTCATTTCCAGCTACGTCCCGATGTATTCCATCCAGGGCAACATCATGGGTGTGTTCGAAATCTACTCCGATGTCACGCCTTTTCTCGAGCAAATCAAATCAGCTTCGGCAAAGACGTCTGAAATCGCCGCCGCCAATCAGTCACTGGTCGATCGCTCCTCCAGGGACAAGCAGCACAAAGTCAATTCCAGCTCCGATCGTTTTCTGGCCATAGTCTACGGATTGCTCGCGCTGCTTTATGTCGCACTGCTGCTGCTGATCCGCAACGGCCAGCGCATCATCAATGCCCAGCAACTGGCACATCAGCGGGCCGTCCAGAGGGAAGCACAATGGCATCGTGAAAAAATGGCGGCATTGGCCGCCATGGCGGCCAACGTGGCGCACGAGGTCGGCAATCCCCTGGCCACCATCGCCGGCGCCGCGGAGGAACTGGCAACCCAACAGGCCGCCAGCGGCGGTAATGTATCCGCACCCCGCATGATCCTCGAGCAAACCCGGCGTATCGCGCAAATGACCCGGCAAATCGCGGATTTTGCAGCCGCCCGCAGCGAGGTTGCGGAGCCGGTCGACGTCAATCAGATGACCAAGGCCGTCTGCGATTTCCTGTCTTTCGATCAACGCTTCCAGTCCAGACGCATTGAGTTCCGTTCCGGCAGTGATTTACCCGCCTGTCTCGTCGTTCCGGACCTGCTCAACGAAGTATTGATGAACCTGCTGCAGTTGTGCCTCGAATGCAGCAAGGACCACCCTCCCTCCTCTGGAACACTGAAGGTGGAAACCGCGGCACATGGCAACACCGTCAAGGTGCACATCAACTGCGATGTTCCCGCCGTCGGGGATCCGTTTGCCCAGGCGGTATTTCAGGACACGCGATTCGAATCGATCCTGCGCCGGGTGACCGAGATGGGTGGCCAGCTCTCCTCGACAGGCTCGGCCCTCGAGCTGATCCTGCCCTGCGCCTAGATTTTCTCCGCCATCCCCGGACCCTTGACAGCCCTGGGGTTGCCTGGCCCGGTCAGAGATCGAAATCCTTTTTTTTCGGCTTTGCGCCGACGAAACGCGGCCAGTTGCGCAACCACGTACGCTCCAGCACCGGCAGCGTCAGGGCTCCAGCCATTGCCGTGGCAAAGGCAATGACAGCCAGCACCCTGCTGTGCAGCCAGTAGGCAGCGGCAATAAACACGGCAACCGCGGCGAAATTGAACATGACCATGCCGAACTCGAGGCGATGCACGTTGTAGCTCAACCTGCTTTTGCAGTAGGTGCAATCGATCTCCGCGCGCGAGATCACGGCGTGACTCAGTTTGCGTGTTTTCAGGTCTTTTTCGCAGAACGGACAGCGGTAATCCACAGCTTTGTCACCTTCGGATTGGGGCCGCCCTGCACGGCCGGCGGGCAAGAGTATAGGCGCTGCCCGGCCAGGGCACGACGCGGTTTGCGCTCGTTCGCCGCAATACATATTTAAGATATTGTTTTTATTGATTATTTTAATGCGGACCCGGCGGATGTAACCCTTTGTAATAACCATCAACAAACCGCAGTGCCCGATCTATCGTTATGCACATGCCGAACCCGGAATCAGGAAACAGGAAACAGGAGGTTCAAC
>Ga0222713_10005872_pt1 | contig 11812 bp, 12 predicted proteins | sample C33_649DmetaG_FD_165061 | JGI IMG/M metagenome (GOLD analysis project Ga0222713, IMG submission 165061) | Estuarine water microbial communities from San Francisco Bay, California, United States - C33_649D | ecosystem: Environmental > Aquatic > Marine > Unclassified | place: USA: California...
GGGCCCTCGAGCGTATACCCCGAAGATTTGATCAGTTCTTGTTTTGCCTGATCTTGCATCTGCAAACCAAGTTGTTGCAATTTGGGGTTATTTGAATTCATCATATCCTTCGAAATACCAACAATCTTTCCGATTGCCTTTTCGAATTCTTGCATATTCTTGGTTTGAAGTTTAGTAATCTCATCAACCATTTTCTTAATGAGATCTTCTTGATTGTCATCCATCTCTCTGATGATATCCAGGGCATTTGTATCAAAATGCTTGACGAATGTAGAGATCATGGTTTTAGTGGACTCGGGACTTGCTTCAGTCTGCGATCCTAGATTAATTGCAGCAGCAATCGAAGAAAGTTGACTTTCTTTTCCAATGCCTCTTGCTTTTTTCTGTTGCTGCTCTTCCATTATTCCTGGGTCTCTGCTTTCTTTTTAAGATGGGTAATTAACATCCCAATATAAACTTCCCTTTCCCACGGCATCATATTCTCTAATTCGGTCAAACTATATTTATGCTCATGCATCAAAATAAAATTGATTTTATAGAAATTCATCAAATTATCATGAGAAAGGGTTATCCGAAAAAATTTTCTACACCGTCGATCAATACATTGTTTTCTGTTTCGCACTTCGGGCAAGTATATTCAATCTTATGGAAAATCTTTGGCGAAGTTAAGAAAAACTCAACGATCTTATCAAATTGTTCAGTCGTCAAACCATCAATGAAATTACCAATTTCTTCTGTCCCTTCATCTGACGCATCATGCACTTCATCAGCGGTAAAGATTTTATCAACGCACGAAACAACAAGATCAAACATTGGTAGATCTTTATTTGATAAAACTTCCGCTGTCGGATACTTCATCAATACACCGATGTCGCCAGTTAACATAATTTTATTAGTATGCTCTGGATGTCTTTGTAACTCAATTGTTTCAAGATCTAGGATAGTTGGTGTCTTGTGTCCACACTCACCGCAAATCAAATTGAATTCAGAATCTTTACCGATTGATTGCGAACGTAATTTGATAAAGATATTTTGTAGATCGAAGAATGGTAGTTTCTTCACATCAATATCTTCGGAACAACAAGAAGAAACTACTTGTTGCATCGCTCGAATCATATCTTCTTTATTGCCAGATTCAGCGGCAAGGATTAGGATCTTTTCTTCTTTAACCAGGAACGGTCTGAAAGTAAAAGTCTTTTGTGCAGAATATACTTCAACGTCAAATGTTGGTACTGCTATTGTAGGTAATGCCATAATTTACTCCATTAATTTTAAGTATCTTCAAATTCAGTCAAGTCGCCTGATGCGTCGTCAAATGTAAGTTCTTGCCCATCAAAATCTTCACCGAAGTTTGCTGATTCATCATAACCAAATTCTGGATCGATTGTCGTTGGATCTTGACTTGTTGTGCTGTATTCTGTTCCAGCAGGAGTATACGCGCTGATTACCTGCCATTTCTTGTATGCAAATGTCACAGGCAAACGAAGAACCTGTGCATTGGTGCTTGATACTGATACGGGGGCGACCGATCTTGGGAATGCGTCGATTATTTTCCAGTGAACAATTCTTTCGTCTCTGCTATTTAACGCATACAGGTCAATGGTAGAATAATATTCTGCTGGATAGATAACATATCTCGACACAGGGTCAATCATGTTACGCATCCAATCACCGAAGAAATCTTTAGCAGACCATGTAGTATCGATTAGGAATGTAAAACTAATTGAGTCGCCGCCAAAATCAATAACATTTGCTCTTTGTTCGTTCAAATTATTGATTCTAAATGGTCTCGTTCCAACTAAAGTCCCTGGAATGATTGCATCTTCGACGAATAAAGAAATCAGTCTTGATGTTTCGCCTCCTGAAACTCTGTGGGAAGACATACAACTAGGTAGTGAAAACACTGCTTCGAATCTATTTGATCTTGCAAAGTCTCCATTTTTACCAGAGATACCTTTTACTTGAGAAAGGAAATCTTGGAAACCGTGCGCTGCTTTAATCGCCATTAGAATTTGCTCCTAGAATCTCTGAATACTTGCTCCTTCGTGGCACCAACGAAACTTTCGATCGGCAGAAAGATTGCTGCTTGCCAGTCTTCAGGATTAATTTTCATGAATTGTGAATTTACATGATTAGACAAATAATGCTTGATGCAAGGTTTGACTTCATTAGCATTCTTCAGATTGTTCAATAGGTTATACGACATTCTCAGTTTAGTTGTTTCTGAATACGTCTTTGTTGTTTTATAATCCAGCAATTCTCCGAGAACTTGCGCTCTGATCATGTACGGTAGATAGTGAAGGTTAATTCCATAAAATCCTCCTGGCGCAGGACCGAATGGCAAAACCAACGGGAATGTATCGTAAAACGGTAACTCGTCCTTCAACTTAGGATCGTAGAAATAGAGATACATTGAACCGATTTCGATATTGGTTTTTAATTCTCCAATATCTGATTTCATTACGCTACTCTGAGACAACCTCGCGCCAACGAGGTTTTTCACGTTGTTCATATACCAATCCATGGACTTTTGTCCATCGCCTGCCTTGGCGCGAAGTCTCTGAAACGGATTTGCCAATTATCTACCTTGTCCTCTGTATGCTTTATAGTTCGCACGTTTGCGCTTGTTCATTGTGGAAAACTTAATTGATGCAGGGTTATTACCAATTGTGGTCTTACCCTTTTTCTGACTCGTAAAGGAAACCTTTTGTCCCTTGTTCGAACCACCGCCCGATTTTGCCTTTGCCATAGAAATTCTCCTTGTTATTTATTAGTGATACCCAACTCTTTCTCAGTCAGGATAATGAATTTCCATCCTCTATCTTCACAAAATTCAGTAGCAAATTTCCACTTTGCTTGGTTTACACCCCATTGCATAACTTCCTGAAGGAACTTCTTTGTTTTCCTAGTAGGAATCTTGGGTTCTTGTGTAAACTTCTGCGGTTTCACCTCCACTAGATACTTCTTTACAACACCACTTTTTTCTTGAACCTTGATATAAAAATCCACGAAATATCTGTGCACACGATTATCTAAAGGAGAAACATAAGGAATGGGTAACTCTTCAGATCCCCACTCCAATATATTTGGATTGTTATCGCACCACTTCATAAACTTCAATTCCCAACTGGAGCGATAAATAATATTGTTCGGATTACCTATGTATTTTTTGGGATTCTGTATTTTATACACACCTTTCAATGTATCTTTACCGTAACCCATATAAATATTCCAATAATCTCTGTTTAATAGGATATTTATTCGAAGATGGCAACCCAAGCACCTGCGCCACCAACTCAAACTCCTGCTCCTGGAACAACCGCACCTGCGGCTCCAACAAAAGCACCAGATCCAAAAAAAGAGAGCAGATTTAATAGAGATAAATTTATTTCTCAAAACGCGGATCCGCTACAGACGGATAATACCACTATTAGTTTGCGGTATCCTACTGATGTTGGATCGCAAGAATTACCGCATTATGTTGTCTTCTATCCTCTAGTTAGAGAAGGGACAGACCTTGGAAAGAATCTTCTATCTTCAGGGAAAGGTGTTGTTTTTGATCAATCCGATCAGAATCGCGCAGACCCAGAAAATGGTGATGCGGCCGCTGGAACTGCGGGCGCAATAATTGGTGCCACAATTGGTGCAGCAGCAGGTGCCAATATCGGCGCAAATCTATTGAAGAATGGTGGGCAGCAAACAGGGTCATCAAAAACACCAACTGGTGGATCGCTCGGGGTTAAAGCGATGCTGTCTAAGATCTTTGTTGAGAAGGGCGCAGCAGCTCTCGGAGGTGTTGCTGGAGGCGTAGTAGGTGGTGCCATTGGTGGAGCAACTGGAATAGGAATGTCGGCAGTCGCTGGTGAGCAAAGACTGGTATTTGGTGATGCTGAAATTGTTCTTCACGTCACTGATCGTGTGACGCATGGTTACAGTGCAAACTGGGAAACTGCAGATCTTGGTGGATTAGTTGGCGCTGTTGCGTCAGGTAAGATGTCTGCTGACAGTTTCATGAATAGCGGCGGCGGTGTTGATTTTGAAAAACTGGCAACAGGTGGTGGTGAATTGGGTGATTACGCTCTAAGAAAACTTGGTAAGATTGCAGGCGTCGCAGGATTTGATTCGCTTGATAACGTAATTCAAGCAACATCCAAGAAAGTTGAAAACCCATATAAAGAACAACTGTTTCGTTCTATGGGATTCAGAAAGTTTGGATTTGATTATAGATTTGCTCCAAGAACCGAAAATGAAGCGATCCAAGTTTTCGGAAATCCTGATAATAGAAAAGAGCAACCAGGAATCATCGAAACATTTTTGAAGCACATGCATCCAACCAAAAGTCAAACAGGATTATTCCTAACATATCCATCGGAGTTTCTCATTATTTACTATCACAAAGGTGCTGAAAATAATTTCGTGCGAAAGATCTCAAACTGTGCGTTGACGGACATGACTGTTGACTATGGATCGGAAGGTTTTACTACATTCGCAAATGGTTGCCCAACCGAAGCAGTTATTAGAATGCAGTTTACTGAATTGGAAACACTTACAACCGACAGAATCGTTGGAGGATTCTAATGCTATTTTCTATGTATCCTAAATTGCAAGTAACAACAATAACTCCAGGCGCAAGCACAATTGTTACTGATATTTTCCGCAGAATTTCACTCAATAGATTTGGTAAAAACCTTGTATTCTTACAAACAATCACAGTACCAGACGGATTTACTGTCGAGCAAGTTGCTGATAAGTATTACAAGAGACCAGATTATCACTGGGTTATTCTCACGATAAATGATATTGTTGATGTCAGAAAAGAATGGCCAATGAGCAATTCAGATTTGCTTTCTTTTGCTAAGAAAAAGTATGGCGAAACAGGTATCTATGAAACACACCATTATAGAACTTCCGATGACAGCAAATTAATTGTTGATTATGATGCTGCGGATCTAGCAAATGGTGATATTGAAGAAGTAACAAATATTCAGTACGAAGAAGAACTCAATGATGCTAAACGCGAAATAAACATTCTCGAACCAAAATATTTAACGGAATTTGTAACAAATTATATGACATTAATTGGTAGTTAATTATGGTAGATACCCCGACTGATAAAGCAGCATCCAACAACAAAGATCTGGCATCTGGTGGTTTGCAAAAACCAGGAGATGTGATCATTGATGAAATATTCATTAACACGGTTACTGGAGTTGCGCTGGATCTTAAACCATTCTTTGTTGAATTGAATTTATACGAGGATATCTTTTCCCCGACTCTACATGGCAGCGTAGTCATCAGAGATGCCACCAATTTGATTGGCAGAACCCCGATCCTTGGAGATGAAATCCTTACGATTAATGTTAGAACTCCATTCCAGGAAGTTCCAGCACAAGATGATTTTTTCAATAAAATCCATAAATCATTTGCAGTTTATGCAATCAAGGATAGAAAATTAAACAACGATAGAGAACAATATTATCAACTGTTCTTCTGTTCTGTTGAGGCGTCCGCGGATAACATTCTAAGAGTGTGTGAGAAGTTTACTGGAACTACAGACGAACTTGCAGATAAGATTTTCTCCGATTATCTTTCGCTCCCAAGAATTGTTACGACAAAAGATCCCGCATCTTTTCAAGAAAAGAGTGAAAAAAATACTCCACTGTTTATTTCGGATACGCCGCACCAGTCATATATTACATTCGTTCCTCCCATGTGGAGTCCAATCCATTGCATGAATTGGTTGGCAAAAAGATCTCTTGGTGCAAACTTAAAGTCACCAACATTCTTGTTTTTTGAATCAACTAAAGCGTTTTATTTCACCTCTATTGAAAGTTTAATTGTTTCTCAACTAGAAGCAAATGATATTTTTGCGGATTATGTCTATCATCCAAATCTAGACAATTTACAAACAACCTCTGCACTTAGCAAGGGATACTCTACGGTCGAGGCAATTCAATTCTTAACTAACTTAGATATTCTTCAAAGTCAAGATCTCGGTCACTTTGCCAGCACAGTCTTTAGTTTTGATATGGTGAAGAAAGAATACACGGCGTACACATATGATCATGGATTCAATTTTAATGAAATTAATCACATGGAAGACTACAAGATTTCCAAGGACTCTAAGTTTTCTTTGGATAAAGATAAAAAATATAACATGCTGTTCCCAATAAATGTTATGAGATCTGGCGAAGGCAAGATGTTCGTTTCAACAGTAAATCCAGGGGTGCTTGATTCTACCGAAGATTCCGTAGATCTCCATCCTGAAACATTCGTGTCGCAAAGAACTAGTTCTTTACTGGATCTAACGACAATGAGAATTCAATTGACTGTTCCAGGAAGAACTGATATTGAAATCGGTAAACTTATTAAATTTTATTATCCATCAGTAGGGGAAAAACCAGAAAACACTGCGGAACCATTTATTTGGGATCTGCTGATTTCTGGGTTGTATATGATCACCGCGATTCACCATCAAATCACTCCATTATCGCATAAGATGTTTGTTGAAATCGCAAAAGACTCATATCCATTCCCGTTATATGATGTTACAGAAGATGCAGGAGCGACGCAATAATATGGACAATCTTATTTCGAATAATAACCCAAATTTTTATTGGTGGTTCGGAGCAGTTGAAGACAGAAATGATCCATTGAGATTAGGAAGATGTAAAGTTAGAATCCTTGGGTATCATACGGCAGATCTAGAATTACTTCCAACTGAAAATCTACCTTGGGCGATGCCAGTAATGCCAGCTAATTCAGCAGGTTCATCTGGTGTTGGTTGGTCGCCGACTGGCGCAGTAGAAGGTTCTTGGGTTGTTGGGTTTTTTGCAGATGGTGAGAATGGTCAACATCCCATGTTCTTTGGAACAGTAGGTTCTATTCCTGGTGGTTTGGCATCAAATGATTGCACTCCCGAAGATGGATCTGGTGGCGCGAACGATAGTGCAGTAGGTTCAGGAACAGGTGGAGTAAAGGGTGATTTCGTTGAACCTTCTGGTAATGCAAAAGATTATGAAAGTTATCTTGAGCAATATCTTGAGGCGAATGGTCCAAAGAATTTGAAGAATTGGGGTAAAATGGCAAAGGCAGCAATCATGGCGCAATGTGCGCATGAAAGCGGAAACTTTAGGTTCTTTAAAGAAATTTGGGGTCCAACCAAAGCGCAGAGCGGTTACGAAGGTAGAAGAGATCTGGGTAACAACCAACCAGGAGATGGTAAGAAATACATGGGTCGTGGATACATTCAAATTACAGGGCGTGCAAACTACAGAGCGTGCGGAAATTATATCAGTAAAGATCTAATCAGCACTCCAGAACTATTACAATTGAAAGAGGCAGGCGCTGCTGCGGTTGTTTGGTTTTTTGCCAAAGGTAACGCAAGAAATATTGGACCAAGAAATCAATGGGGTGATATTGAAAAAGTTACCAGAGCAGTTAATGGTGGGGTGAACGGACTTTCCGATAGAATAAACAAATTTGCTCATTATAAAAAGAAATACGGACTGGCGTAAGAGGATCTAACATGGCAAATATAACTTATGAAACAAATTCTGGTCCATTCGAAGAAGGCATCGGTCCACTAACAGCAGACAATATTACTTCACTATTGAAGGCATGTCAAGAGGCAATTGCCAAACAATATCCTGTTGCTGGCGCGCAGGACGTATTCTCAAAGGTTCACGACAAAGGTGAATATGGTGCCTATCGTTTCACCATCAACCAGTTAATCGACGCTAGTTGGTTGGGTAGTAGTGCAAGAGAATATATCAACAAGATATTAGTTGATCATCCAGAGGGACCAGAAAAACTCGAAAACAGAAAATCATATTTCGAGTATGCTAAAGAACAGAATCCCCTGATTGATTTTGCCGAAGCAAAAATTGAAGCAAAAAATAATGCTCAGTATTATTTCATAACAAATAAACTCGAAGGAGTTTCGATAAACAATCAAATTACTACTGGCACAGATATTCTGCTTTCGGGATATTATCAGGATCAAATTGCTTATAGTTACTTGAAGTTTATTTACAATCTTCTTTATACTGCCAGAATTATTTCTGACAGCACTGATCCTAAAGTAATTACTGGATTGCTTTCTGTATCACTGTGCGTAAATTATGATACTGCCGCAGCATATTCTAAGGGAATTATCAAGAAAGATACCAACGGAATTACTTCCAAGTATTGGTATGATATTGGTTGGAATTCTATTGCAGAAACACCTCTAGAGGTAAGCACAGCAAAACCAGATATTCCTGAAGCAGTACCAGTAGAAGGTGGTGCTACGTTGGTCGAGAATACGATCGACAAACTTACCATAGAATATAAGGCAGTTGGAACAAATATTTCTGGTAGGATTTTGTATGCTGGTGCAGAAATTGCTATCTCTATGCCAGTTTCTATTGACAGTTTATCGGCGCAATTAGACAAAGCAATTCAAGCAGCGAAAATTGTTGGACCACAAGAAAAATATCAAATTCTGCAGTCAGCAAAACAACAAATTGTTTCCTCGTTTGCAACTGACATCGCGCCAATCAAAAAACAACTTAATATTGTCGATCCCGTTGCCACAACGATCTATGATGCTGCTGGTAACAGCATAACAACTACTGTTGCTGTGAATCCAGATGGAACTAAAACAACAACAGTTGAAACTGTCAGCGCAGATGGAACTACAAGGACTAAAGAAAAGACCCAAGAAAAGGTTGTTCTAGAAACTAAAACTGAGGAAACTGATGTTACTGATCCTCCTTCCACGCAGGTTAAGAATGCTGCGTCTGAAGAAGAAGTAAATAAAGAAAACTCTACTGAAACGTTCAGGGCGAATAACCAACCATCAAATGCTGATGTAGTTCCTGCTTCAATGCAAGATGATTCCAAGGGGTTCAAGGATCCTAATAAAGTATATCCATTAAGATCTTCTGTAAATAAACCAGATACCAATCCGCTGGCAACGGGTGTAAACTCGCCGCAAGTTGGTGCAAGTCCAAAGACTTCTGCTGGTAACAGAGAAACTCTTAGCGCAGGTGCATCTCCCGCAGCAAGAAATGCAAATAGAAAACGCGAAGTTCCAACTGCGGGTAGAAACGGTGCAACTTGGGCACAACCAGAATCGCCATACAATGCACAATATCCATACAATAAAGTATTCGGATCAGAGGCAGGGCACGCACTTGAAATTGATGACACTCCTGGTTCAGAACGTCTAAACTTTGCTCACCGTTCAGGAACCTTTACGGAAACTGGACCAGACGGAACGCAAGTAAACAAGATTGTCGGTGATGGATATACCATTTTGGACAAAGACGGATATATCTTAATTGAAGGTGTTGCCAACGTTCACGTTGCAGGTAATTGTAATGTTATTATTATGAGCGATACAAACTTGACTATGCATGGTCGAGTTTCGATGGATATTCACAATGATATTGATGTCAATATCGGTGGTCGTTTATCACTGTCTGTTGGCGAAGGTATCTACGCGAGAAATGGCGGATTGATGTCACTCGAGAATGTTGGTGACATTGACATCGACGCGAAGGGCAACTTTACTACAGACGCTGCGGGTAAATTTAACTTGACAACAGAAGGCGGGTTGAATCTCACTTCTAAGTCGGATACTCATATTAAATCTGCTGGTGCATTCTTCAATCACTCGAATGGCGATATGAACACCTGCACTGATGCAAGTATTAAGTCTAAGTCTGGTGCAGCGACTGAAATTAAATCGGGCGCAGGAGTAAATGTTGAGGGCGTTGGTAATATCAGTCTCAAGGCACCTCTTGTTACTTCTTCGCCGATTGACACCACCACAATTGATGTTACAACTGCAAATATCACAACCCTGAATGCAGGAACAACAAACCTCAAGGGAACTCATAACTCGCCTGATGATACCACTAACATCAAGGGTAATACAACCGCAACTGTTACTACTCCTGTTGCAGCAGCAGAGGCAGTTTGTGCTGTTGCTGCTCCGTTGTCAAATACCAAGACTGTCGAAAAACCAGTCAGTAAGTCTGTCGCAGGAAAGTCGCAATATGTTGGTGGATCTGCTGGTGGTGTAGGTGGAGGTAACCAAGGGTCGTCGGATACTACTGATAATGACGTTCCAGATTCACCAGATAGCGGTTCCGCAGATTGCGTAAGTCCAAATGATGCATCCAATCCACTTGGACCAGATTCAGGTTCGGGCACAGGTGGAGAACAGGTCGGAGACTTCGGCACAGTCCCTCCTGCTATTGCTGGATGCGACAAATACTACAAGACTAAACAACCATTACCAGCACTTGGCGGAAACAAGATTAACGGTGATATTGTTCTGTCAGATAATTACAGATTGAAAGACTTCTTCCCGACTAGAAGTCTATCGCAGTTTATTGCCTATCCAAAAGGCAAAAACAACAAGTGGGAAATTATTCAGAACTACAGATGCCTTGCTCTTAACATTCTCGAACCTCTGCGCGAGAAGTATCCTGGGTTCAGAATTAACTCTGGATTTAGACACGACACCATGTCGGCGCACAGATATGCTGCAGTTGACTTGCAGTGGCCGCAGTATGCTTCAAATAAACAAAAGATGGTTGAGATCGCAAACTTCGTAGCAACATCTCTGCCACGCTGCGACCAAATTCTGCTAGAGACTGCGAACGGATCTACTGCATGGTTGCATATTGGTTATGTTCTATGGAACGGGCAAAAGAGAAGCGGTAGCGCAAACGGAACTTGCCGTCAAAGCGGAAGTCAAACAATATTCTTAAGTAAAGGTAGGTTTATCCCGTGGTAACATATAAATAAGCATATGAGCACGAAGCAAGTAAACAGAATATACTCAGATCTAGATCTGTCCTTCGCGGCGCATCCAATTACGGGTGACGTCGCGAGGAAGTATGATGTTAATGCCGTAAAGCAAGCACTCAAGACTTTAATCTTAACTAATTATTATGAGCGCCCATTCCAACCGAAACTCGGTTCTCCTGTGTATGGAATGATGTTTGAAAATATTGACATGATCACAGCAAACTCATTGAAATTGCGCCTAGAACTTTTGATCAACAAGTATGAACCAAGAGTAAGATCGCAGCAAGTTGATGTAGTTCCGCTTTTTGACGACAACGCATTTAAAGTGACAATTTATTTTTATGTGATAGGTGTTAATGATCCTGTAACATTTTCAACAATTCTAAGAAGAAGTAGATAAGATGACACAACTAAATGTAGCGGAACTAGATTTCGATGCGATCAAACAAAATCTAAAGACTTACTTGCAATCGCAAGAAGAATTTCAGGATTACAACTTCGACGGTTCTGCTCTTTCTATGTTGATTGATATTCTGGCATACAACACTCACTATAATGCCACCCTTGCTCACCTTCAAGCGAATGAAATGTTTATTGATAGTGCGGTAAAGAGAAACTCGGTCGCATCTATTGCTAAAACTCTTGGTTACACAGGCGCATCAAGAAGATCTGCGCGAGCAAACATTACTCTACAAATTGATCCGCCATCAGGTTATACTGGAACCAGTTTAACATTAACACGAGATACTCCATTTACTGCTAAGACAGTAAAGAACACTTACACTTTTTATCCAAAGCAAGACTATTATTCTGGTCTTGTTACATTGGAAACAAGCAATCCTGGTTTTAGTTTTGATGTAGAATTGATCGAAGGTAAGCGTGTAACAAATACTTTTGTTGCTGATCTGTCAACTCTATCTGGTCCATTCGTTCTTCCGAATAAGAATATTGATATTTCAACAATTAGAGTAAGAGTCCAAGAATCTTCTACCGTTGTTACTACTGC